>Ga0209416_1000043_pt1 | contig 150649 bp, 138 predicted proteins | sample RifGroF1_FD_184001 | JGI IMG/M metagenome (GOLD analysis project Ga0209416, IMG submission 184001) | Groundwater microbial communities from Rifle, Colorado, USA - Groundwater F1 (SPAdes) (version 2) | ecosystem: Environmental > Aquatic > Deep subsurface > Groundwater | place: Rifle, Colorado... | reverse complement strand
ATCAATTGGAATATGTACCACCAAATACAGATGAAATTAAGAAAATTATTTTAAAAATGGATTCGGAACAAGAAGCCCTTCGAAAAATTGTTTGTGATATTTAGGGTGTCCTAGCGACGAAGTCAGGTTGGCCAGACTAATAATTTAGTAGATTTAGTTTGTTATTGTTTGAATCCTAATCATTTTCATTTTATTTTAAAGCAAAAAGCTGAAAACGGAATCTCATTTTTTATGGGAAAATTAGGTAATAGTTATACAAAATATTTTAATATAAAAAATTCTCGCTCAGGTTCACTTTTTCAAGGCCCTTTCAAATCCATCCACATCGATTCCAATGAATATCTTCTTTTGCTTTCGGCTTATGTGAATGCGAATCACGAAATTCATGGTTTTTTGGAAAAGGATTGGCCATACTCGAGCTTTTTGGATTATACTGGGAAGAGAGATGGAAAATTATGCAATAAAGAAATAATTTTAGGGCAATTCGATAATGATTTTAGTGAATATGAAAAGTATATAAAAGATAATGCTGATTATTTTAGGGAGAAGAAAGAATTGGAAGAATATATTTTGGAATAATTTATAAAAAATGAAAAACAAAAAACAAGCCTACAACTTAACACTTCAAGAAGTTTTGAAAAAATATAGTGCTAGTGAGCAGGGAATTGCGGAGAGTGAAGTGAAAGAAAGAATCAAGAAACATGGATTTAATGAGATTCAGAAAAAACAGAATTGGAAATGGGCGAAGATTATTTTTGCGCAATTTAATGATGCGTTGGTTTGGATTTTGCTGGTAGCGGCTTTTTTAGCTTTTTTGTTTTCAGAATACCGCGATGTGACGATAATTTTGATCATTGTTTTTATCAATGCTAGCATTGGATTTTTTCAAGAATTCAAAGCCGAGCGAATTTTAGATAGCATCAAAAAACTTACCAAAGAAAGAGCAATAGTTATCCGTGAAGGTGAGAAAAAAGAAATTGATGCTAAACTTGTGGTACCGGGGGATGTTATCTCTGTTTCTTCTGGTGATAATATTCCGGCTGATGGATATATTTTGGAAAGTTATGATCTGAAAGTGAATAATTTTATTTTCACTGGTGAAACAAAACCCAAAAGAAAAGAAGCGGGAGTTTTGGAAGAAAGCAAAGTTACATTGGCGGATATAACGAACATGGTTTTTATGGGCGAAACAGTTTCTGTTGGAGAAGTAAGGTTTTTAGTGATTGGAACTGGCATGAACACGGAGCTCGGACGCATTGCTGACACGGTGCAAACCGTTGTGGACACTCCAACTCCATTGCAATCACAAATGCGAGTGCTTGGGAGGGATGTGACAATTCTTTCGGTAATGATTGGAATTTTGGTGGTTATTGGCGGACAATATTTCAAAATGTCGCTCTATCAAAATTTTCTTTTTGCTCTGGCGCTTTCAGTTTCAGTTGTGCCGGAAGGGTTGCCAGCCGCAATTTCAGTGGCACTGTCACTGGGAATGAAACGGCTTTTGAAGGATAATGTTTTGGCAAAAAAATTGAATGCAGTGGAAACGCTGGGATCAGTTTCGATGATTTGTACTGACAAAACTGGCACGATAACCAAAAATGAACTCACCGTGACAAAAATTTTCATAAACGATGAAACGATTGATGTCTTGGGCACGGGCTATGAGCCAAAAGGTGAATTTTTGCAAAACGGAAAGACAATTGAAATTGCCAAAATTCCTAACGCTGAAATGCTTTTTAGAATTGGAACACTTTGTAATGATGCAACGCTCAAGAAAAATAAAAAAATCTACTCAATAATTGGTGATCCGACCGAAGGCGCGATAATTGTGGCGGGGCAAAAATTCAATTCGCAGAAAGGTTTTTTTGAAAAAAGTGAAAAGAAAATCACCGAAAATCCTTTTTCTTCTGAGCGAATGAGGATGAGTGTGATTTTTAAGAATGACAAAATAATTTCTTATGTTAAAGGTTCGCCAGATGTTCTCTTGGATCTTTGCACGCAGATAAAAATCGGAGAAAATATTTTGCCGTTTAATCAAAAAGAAAAAGAAAAAATAAAAAAAGTTTATAACGCAATGTCTGAAGAAGCTTTGCGTGTTTTGGCTTTTGCCTATAAAAATTTAGAAAACGCAAAAGATGAGGCTGAAAAAGATTTAGTTTGGGTGGGGATGATGGCAATGATCGATCCACCAAGAGCTGACGTAGCGCAGGCAATTACGGATTGCAAAAAATTGGGAATAAAAGTGATCATGATAACAGGGGATTATGAAATAACTGGCCGAGCGATTGCCAAAAAAATCGGATTAATCAGTGAACAAGAATCAAGAATCAATAATTCAGAAGATAAGTTAGTAATTAATGGAAAAGCTTTGGATAGTTTGAGCGACAAAGAAATATACAAAAGAATTAATAATGGCGTTTGTGTGTTTGCTAGAATTGCGCCAGAACAAAAATTGCGCATCGCCACAGTGCTCAAAAAATATGGTGAAATCATTGCGATGACGGGAGATGGTGTGAATGATGCACCAGCTTTGAAAAAAGCGGATATTGGTGTGGCGATGGGGATAATTGGCACGGATGTTTCCAAAGAAGCATCGGATATGATTCTTCTGGACGACAATTTTGCTTCGATTGTGAAGGGTGTGCGAGAAGGACGGACGATTTTTTCTAATCTCAAAAAATTTGTTCATTATGTTTTTACTTCCAACGCCAGCGAACTTTTTACGGTAATTTTTGGAGTAATTTTGCAAATTCCTTCCCCAATTTCAGCTGTTCAGATTTTGGCGGTTGATTTAGGTACAGACATTCTGCCTTCTTTTTCTTTGAGCTTAGAACCACCAGAGCCGGACAGTAAGGAAGAAAAAAATTCTAAAAAAAGACAGGTGATGGATATGGCGGGCTTTCGAAGAATCATTTATCTTGGTATAATTATGGCGACTGGAGCGACGATAGCGTTTATCTGGTCAATGCTTCGTGGTGGCTGGTATTTCGGAGAAAAAATTGATGCGAATGCGTTGCTTTATATAAAATCAACCACAGTAGCCTACGCAATTATTTCAATGACACAGATGGCCAATCTCTTACAATCTCGCAGTGCCAAGCTTTCGCCGTTTCAATTGGGATTTTTCAAAAATAAATATGCTTTAGGTGCGATAGTGATTTCTTTTCTTACTCTTCTTATTTTTATGTATCTTCCATTTTTTCAAAAATATCTGCGGATGTCGCCAATTGACTGGATCGACTGGATAATGGTAATTATCTCAATGCTTGCAGTATTTTATTGGGAGGAAATAAGAAAAGTGGAAAGTAAAAATTAAAAATATGATTAATATTCAAAAAAACATTCCACTAGCGCCACTGACTACTTTCAAAATTGGTGGGCCGGCTAAATATTTCGTAGAAGTGAGTTCTGAAGATGAAATCTTAGAAGCACTGAATTATGCCAAAGAAAATAATTTGGAAATTTTTGTGCTGGGCGGAGGAAGTAATATTCTTGTTAGTGACGATGGATTTGATGGATTAGTAATCAAGATACAAGATACCTGCCTACCGGGCAGGCAGGCAAGATACAAGATACAAGAAGATAAAATTGAAATTTCTGCCGGTGCTTCTTTGAGTTCTGTTGTTAACTTGGCAACGCAAAATTCACTCTCCGGACTTGAGTGGGCGTCAGGAATTCCCGGAACAGTTGGTGGAGCGATTCGTGGTAATGCTGGGATACCCCTGGGTTGTATGGCGGATAGTGTAGAAAGCGTAAAAACTATTGTCATTGCGAGCCCCGCTTTAAGCGGGATAAACTCCGCGAAGCAATCTCTTTCTAATAAAAATAGTACTAATTCTACGAGATCCTTCGCTAACGCTCAGGACGACATTCGTATTTTGGAATTCCAAAATAACGAATGTCGATTTTCCTATAGAAACAGCATTTTCAAAGAAAATAAAGATCTGATTATAATTTCAGCTGTTTTGAAATTAGAAAAGGGTGATCAAGAAGAAATTAGTAAAAAAATCAAAGAACTTATTGAAAATCGTTTGAAAGTTGTGCATCCTAATCCAAAAGAACCAAGCTCGGGTAGTTTTTTCAAAAATCCAAAAGTGGATAATCCAGAACTTGTTGCTAATTTTGAAAAAGACACTGGTCAAAAGGCGATAGACGGAAAAATCCCAGCTGGCTGGCTGATTGATGAAGTGGGACTGCGCGGGAAAAAAATTGGCGGAGCACAGGTGAGCGAAAAACATGCTAATTTTGTAGTAAATGTAGGGAACGCCAAAGCACAGGACATTGTGATGCTTTCAAGCGTTATTAAGATGAAAGTGCGCGATGAGCTAGGCGTGCAATTGAGCGAAGAAATTCAATATGTTGGATTCTGAGATTTACGAAATTACGAATTAAACGAAAGTACGAATTCGTAATTTAGCCAGATTAGTACTTTCGTAAATTATTAAAACTTAATTAATTTAAACTAACCAAATTATATGGAAAACAAGACGCTTAATCTTCGTTGGTTTTGCAAGAACATTGAATTAGATGATCGAATTAAGGACTATATTGTGAAGAGAATTCAGAAGATGGAAAAATTTTTGAAAAAAAGCTTGGAATATGAAGTGGAAGTTTCGATGGATAAAAAAGGAAAATTTTATGTAGAAGTTATGATTAAGACGCCATATAAACTATACCGAGCTACCGAAATTTCGGAGTCCGTAGAAGGTTCAACTGATATGATAATAGAAGACTTGCAAAAACAAATCACTAAAGACAAAAGCAAGCTCAAAGATATCCGCGAACGCGGAGCTCGCTCGCTCAAAAAGAAGATAGTAATCAGCAAGGACGCTAGGTTCTAATGCAATGTCATTCCCGCGTAGGCGGGAATCTAGTGTAGAAATTAAATTATACTATATAAAAGATTCATATTCTAATATAGTCTTGAGACTAGATTCCCGTTTTCACGGGAATGACAATGAAACTGCCACCAAATCAGGTGGCGGTTTTCTTTTTTTGTGGTATAATTATTGTGTAAAATAAATTTAAACTTAAATGCTACCATTCGCCTATATATAGTAGTAAAAAATAAAAACATGAACAAAAAAATCTCAACAACTCTCGCATTTAGTGTGATAATAATTCTGGCAATTTTCTTGGCTGGAATTTCTTTTTATCTGTGGAGAGGAATTAAGACTGAAAATAGTCCACTAGTCAATCTTCCCAAGAAAAATAAGATAGTTGCGTGTACCGAAGAAGCAAAAATTTGTCCCGATGGATCGGCAGTGGGAAGAACGGCCCCGAATTGTGAATTTGCGCCGTGCTTGAATAAAGATGAGGTTTGCGAAGAAAATGGTGGAAAATATGCCATTAGAACCGATAACGATGGTAGGCAGACAGAATTTTGCGATTTTTGCAAAGAATGTAACCCAGAATTTGTTGGGCAGATTAATGATTCTATGATTATTGATTGGAAAGAATACCGAAATGAAAAATTGGGATTCAAGATAGAATATCCAAGCAAGAATAGTTCTATCCTTGAAGAGAAACTGGATATTGATTCATCTGAAATTAATGTGCTTGGAAATAACGGCGATTATAATGTGGAAATTGCAATATCTAAAAATACAACTCAAAAAACAGATATGAATAATTTACAAAGTGTGATTGTTAATTTTTACGGAGAATCTAGTTGGCCATTTAAACAAAACAAAGACTCTAAAATAAAAGAGTTTACTATGGATAATTATCCAGCAATAAGGCGGGATTACATAGAGGCGTCAGAGAATGAGAACATAAAAGATCCGGCAACTGAAATTTTTACTTTAAGTCCCCGATATATTTATAGAATTAATTATATGTGTCACAGTGTAAATGATTGCGACAAAATCCTCTCCACTTTCAAATTTATAAACTAAAAATCTTCTTTTGACTCCCGCCTCTTTTCTTGCTAGAATAAACAAGTTAAGTTTTATTCGTTTTTTGTTTTTTTGTCATTCCCGCGCAGGCGGGAATCTAGTGTAAAAACTAAGAAAATTGAGACTGGATTCCCGTTTTCACGGGAATGACAATGGGGCAAATTATTAAAATATAAAAATGTCAATTATCAGCAAACTTTTCGGTTCTAATGAAAAAGAGGTCGCCAGGACTCGTCCGATTGTCGAAAAGATAAATTCTCTGGAAGCGGAAATTTCCAAATTGTCGGATGAAGAACTTCGCGCTAAAACTGAAGAATTTAGAAAAAATATTAATCCGCCAGCTGGCGGAGGAAAAACGCTGGATGAAATATTGCCAGAGGCTTTTGCGGTTGTGCGTGAAGCAGTCAAGAGAGTGGACAATAAAAGATTGTTTGATGTGCAGATGACAGGTGGGATAATTTTGCATCAAGGGAGAATTGCTGAGATGAAAACTGGAGAAGGAAAAACTCACACCGCGCTACTTCCAATGTATCTCAATGCTTTGACTGGCAAAGGAGTGCACATTATCACAGTCAATGATTATCTGGCCAAACGCGATTGCAACTGGATGGGATCGATTTTGCATTTTCTAGGAATTTCCACGGCCTGCATCATTCATGACACATCGTACATTTATGAACCGAAAATAATTGATGCTAATGAAGTGAGTGTGGAGACCTGCCTGCCGGTAGGCATGGTGGAAAATTTGAAACAAGTGACTCGGCGCGAAGCGTATAATGCCGACATCACTTATGGAACAAACAATGAGTTTGGTTTTGACTATTTGCGCGATAATATGGTGCAAGATGCTTCTCAAATGTCGCAGAGAGAACTAAATTTTGCCATTGTTGACGAAGTGGACTCAATTTTGATTGATGAAGCTAGAACCCCACTCATTATCAGTGCGCCCGACAGCGAATCTACCAAGATGTATCAACAATTTGCCTCACTTGTTCCACGGCTTAAAAGGAGCGAACCCGCCTCGACTCGCGGAGACGACCACTCGTCGACGCGAGGCGGGGATTTCGAGTTGGATGAAAAAATGAAAGCTATTTCGATAACGGACAGTGGAATTTCCAAAATTGAAAGTTGGCTGGGAGTGGAAAATATCTATGACGCGGGGAAAATAAATTATGTGCATCATTTGGAGCAAGCCCTGAAAGCTGAAATTATTTTTCAAAAAGATCGTGACTATGTTGTGAAAGACGGCGAAGTGATCATCGTGGATGACTTTACGGGGCGCATTATGCCGGGGCGACGCTATAGCGAAGGCTTGCATCAAGCGATTGAAGCTAAGGAAAAAGTACAAGTGCAAAAAGAATCAAAAACGCTGGCCACTATCACTTTTCAAAATTATTTTCGAATTTATCACAAGCTTTCCGGTATGACAGGAACCGCCACCACTTCTGCCGAAGAATTTTTCAAAGTGTATAACATTGATGTGGTGGAAATTCCAACCAATAGACCACTTGTCAGAAAAGATCTAGCTGACATTGTTTATAAATCAGAAAAAGGAAAATTCAATGCGATTTGTGAAAAAATAAAAGAAATAAACAAGACAGGTCAACCGGTTTTGGTTGGTACAATTGCCATTGAAAAATCAGAATATTTGAGCGCCCTCCTCACACGTTTTGGAGTCAAACACGAAGTTTTGAACGCTAAACAACACGAAAAAGAAGCCCTTATCATTCAAAATGCTGGGCAAATTGGAGCAGTGACCATTGCCACTAATATGGCGGGACGTGGAACGGACATTAAATTGGGTGAAGGCGTCAAAGAAGTGGGCGGACTTTTCATCCTAGGCACAGAACGACATGAAGCTAGACGTATTGACAATCAGCTTCGGGGACGCGCTGGCCGACAAGGTGATCCGGGCGCTTCACAATTTTTTGTGTCCTTAGAAGATGAACTAATGCGTCGTTTTGGTGGAGACAAACTCATTAGTATGATGAACACCTTGGGACTACCGGAAGATCAACCAATTCAAAATAAAATAATTTCACGCACCATTGAAAACGCTCAATCAAAAATTGAAGGTTTCAACTTCGACATTCGTAAACATGTTTTGGAATATGATGATGTGATGAACAAACAGCGCGAAGTGATATACAAAAAACGGCGAGAAATTTTGGAATCTAAGGATCTCAAAAACGAAATGTTGGGGTATATCATTCAGGAAATGGAAAATTTAGTTTCTTTTCATAGCGCCGAAGAGGAAAAAATCGATATGAAAGAAATTTATGAAGGAATGAAAAATATTATCTCAGCCGACAAGTCGGTGGAGAATAAATTGAAGGAGATAAAAAATGATAGCGCTAGAAATTCAGCGGAAAAAGTTTCGGCGATGACGCAATATCTCAGTGGCTTAGCCAAGGAAGCGTATAACAAGAAAGAACAAGAAATTGGCACGGAAAGTATGCGAGGCATTGAAAAAGCGGTGATTTTGCAAACAATGGATATGATGTGGATGAGTCATCTGGACGAAATGGACTATCTGCGAGACGGCATTGGGCTGCGTGGTTATGGACAACGCGATCCACTCATTGAATATAAACGAGAAGCCTATTTGATTTTTTCCCATCTGATGGACAATATCCGCGCAACAATTGTCCGCACAATTTTCAAAGTGAATGTTGTCACGCCACAAGCCCAAGAAAAACCCGCGCAAAATAGTTTGAATTATAGCGGTGGCGGGGAAGTGGAACAATTTGGTGCTGCTAAAAAAGAAGAAGGTGGTAAAGCTGAAGAAAAAAAACTTGCACCGATTGTGAATAAGGATAGAGTTGGCAGAAATGACCCTTGTCTATGCGGATCAGGAAAAAAATATAAGAAATGTTGTGGGAAATAATATAAAGATTGCAATTTAATAAGGTTTGTGTAAAATAAAGAATATGAACGTTAGACAAAAACTTAGACTAAAATTTGGGGCGGTGGTAATCTTGGCGATTTTGGCGGGACTAATTTCCTATCCGCAAGCGGTTTCGAAAATTCCAAAACTTTATGATTTCTTCAATAAACCTAAAATAAATTTAGGTTTAGATTTGCAAGGGGGAATTCATTTGGAATATAAGGCTGATTTGAGCCAAGTTGATCCAGCAAAACAAAAGGAGGCCATGCAAGCGATGCAAGACGCGGTTGAGCGAAAGATTAATGCTTTTGGTGTAGCTGAGCCGGTTATCTATACCACTAAATCTGGCGATGAGCAAAGATTGATCGTGGAATTGGCGGGAATCAGAGATATTAATGAAGCGAAAAAAAGAATTGGAGAGATGCCATTTCTAGAATTTAAGGAAGAAGAAGAAACAGCTGTGGAAAAAATTCCGGAAGATATTTTGAATAAAACCAATGAAACTGCCAAAAATAAAGCGCAAGATTTATTGAAAAAAGCTTTGGCCGGCGAAGACTTTGCGAAACTCGCCAAGGAAAATAGTGAGGATCCAGGATCAAAAGAAAAAGGCGGGGAATATGATTTTGTCAAAAAAGGAATGTTTGTTCCGGAATATGAAGCGGTTATTTTTGATAAGGGATTGAAAGATGGTGAAATATATAAAGAATTAGTGGAAACGCAATTTGGCTGGCATATAATCAAAAGAATTGAAGTGAAACCCGCCTCGACTCGCGAAGACGACTCGTCGACGCGAGGCGGGGGCGAAGGAGACCCCGCAAAATCACCTGACGGTGATAGCGGGGCAAGTAATCAAGAATTTAAAAGCGCGCATATTTTGATTGCCAAAAAAGTTCAGCCGGAACCAAAAATAGAAGTGGTAACGACAGGCCTTACAGGAAAAAATTTAAAAAGTGCTAGTGTTGGTTTTCAAAATCAAGGACTCACAGAGCCGGTAATTGATTTGGAATTTGATGAGGAAGGCACAAAACTTTTTGCGGAAATAACTAAAAGAAATATTGGAAAGCGGGTGGCGATTTTGATTGATGGAGAAATAATAACTAATCCAACAGTTAATTCGGAAATTCCTAATGGCAAGGCGCAAATTACCGGCAGTTATACCACAACTGAAGCGAATGAATTGGTTAAGCGTTTGAACGAAGGAGCTTTGCCTGTGCCAATTGGCAACCCAATTAATCAACAAAGCGTAGAGGCATCACTGGGAAAAATATCTTTAGAAAAAAGTTTGAAAGCGGGAATGATTGGAATGGTTTTAGTTATTATCTTTATGCTTTTGTTCTATCGATTTTTGGGATTAGTAGCTTCTTTCTCACTTCTCATTTATTCAGCCCTAATGATTTCAATTTTCAAATTATCCGGATTTTCTCCGTGGCAAATTACTCTCACCCTTCCTGGCATTGCCGGTTTCGTGCTTTCGATTGGAATGGCTGTGGATGCTAATATTTTGATTTTCGAAAGAACCAAAGAGGAAATCAAAAAAGGTCGAGATGTTTTGAGTGCGATTGAAGAAGGTTTCAAGCGCGCTTGGACTTCAATTCGCGATGGTAATATGTCTTCCATTATTACCGCTTTTATTTTGATTGAAATGGGAACAGGATTTGTGAAAGGTTTCGCCGTGACGCTGATTATTGGAGTGATTGTTTCAATGTTTACCGCAGTGGTCATCACCCGAACAATCTTGCGATTTGTGATGGGGAGGTGGTTGGAAAATAAATTGTGGTTAATTGGAGTAAATAAAAAACCTGTCATTACGAGCGAAGCGAAGTAATCTCGAAATTAAACAATGGGATTGCCACAGTCGCTACGCTCCTTCGCAATGACGAAACATATGATAAATATTATCTCTAAAACAAAATACGCTTATGTTTTTTCCGGAGTGCTTACTGTGATGTGCATTGCCAGTCTTTTCGTGTGGGGACTAAAGCTCGGAATTGATTTTACCGGTGGAACACTAATGGAAGTGCAATTTGAAAATAATTTGCCAAGTAATTCGGAAATCGAAGAGAATCTCAAAAATTTGAACTTGAAAAGTCTTTCCTTGCAAGCCACGGGAAACAACACGATTCTTTTGCGTTATGTGCCGGAAGATGACAAAACTAACCAAGAAGTTTTGAAAATTTTGAAAGAAAAATATCCGCAGTCAAAAGATCTTAGAACAGATTATGCTAACAGTACAATTTCCGAAGAACTAAAGAGTAAATCTTTGTGGTCAATTTTTTGGGCGGTAGCGGGAATTATGGCTTATATTGCTTGGGCTTTTCGCAAGGTTTCTCGTCCGGTACCTTCTTGGAAATATGGAATGGGGGCAATTATTGCACTTGTGCATGATATTCTTATCACAGCCGGAGTTTTTTCAGTTCTTGGACATTTTTATGGAATAGAAATCGGCATTCCTTTTGTGGCGGCCCTTCTCACAATTTTAGGTTTTTCTGTGCATGACACGATTGTGGTATATGACCGAACACGAGAAAATCTACTACGTAGTTCTTCCAAGGAAACTTTTCCGGAAGTGGTCAATCGAAGTTTGAATGAAACTTTAGTGCGTTCAATTAACACATCCATGACTGTTATCATTACTCTGCTTGCAATTTATATTTTTGGTGGAGAATCAATTAAGTATTTTTCTCTAGCGCTTTTGGTCGGCGTGACTTTTGGAACATATTCTTCAATTTTCATCGCCTCCGCGCTACTCGTGACTAGTTATAAATTACAAATTAAAAAATCATAAAACATATTAACATACTAACATTTTAACAAAAAAGAGATGCTAGTATGATAAAATGCTAAAATGCTAAAATGATCTGGAATCCATTAAAAAAAGCTAAAAATACTATTACTTCAAACGCCATGGGAATGATGCAGAAAGTGGCGATGAAAAAAATTGCCAAAATGAGCCCGCAGGAACAGCAAAAATTGATGGCTGAAGCCTTCAAACCTGAAAATCGAAGCAAGCTTCTGTCTGCCATGGAACAAATGAAAAAGTCCGGTCAAATAACGGAAGAACAATATCGCATGGCAAAGCAGAAGATGGGGATGTAAATTTGCAAAAAGCCTTGTTTTAGCTTAAAATAGAAATGTCGATATAATTGTCATTCCCGCGAAGGCGGGAATCTAGTGTAGAAACTAAATAAAAAAAATAGTATATAAAAATATTCTGCATTTTAAGATAAATTTATGACTGGATTCCCGTTTTCACGGGAATGACATAAGAGTTTATGCTCAAGGAAAAAATTGAAAATTTGAAGAAGCAGTTTTTGGCGGAAATCGAGAGGGTAAAGCCGAGCGACGAGGCTCTTTTTGAATTGGAAAAAAAGTACACTGGACGAAAGAGCGAATTTATTGCAATTTTGAAAAGTCTCAAAGATTTGAGTCCGGAAGAGAAAAAACAAATTGGAGAATTGGCCAATAATACTAAAAATCAGATTTGGGAAATAATTAAAAATAAACGACAGGAAATTTCCGAAAATTCTTTTGACGCCCAAAAAGAAAAAATTGATGTGACGATCCCAGGAAAGAAAAAAAGCGCGGGGCATTTCAATCCAATTTCGCTGGTGCGTCGCGACATTGAAGATATTTTTGTTTCAATGGGATATGAAATTGCCGATGGACCGGAAGTGGAAACTGGCTGGTATAATTTTGATGCCTTGAATATTCCCAAGGACCATCCAGCGCGTGATATGCAGGATACTTTTTTTCTTGATGCTAAAGATGGCGAAGAAAAATTGTCTATGCGAAGTCAAACTTCAGCAGTGCAAGCGAGGTACATGGAAAAAAATAAACCGCCGCTTCGAATTATTGTTCCGGGGAAATGTTATCGTCGAGAAGCGACTGACACAACGCACGATCATACTTTCTATCAATTTGAAGCTTTGATTGTTGGAGAAAATGTCAACGTGGGAAATTTGAAATTTACCGCCCAAGAATTTTTTTCCGCCTTTTTCAAACAAAATGTGACTGTGCGACTTCGTCCAAGCTATTTTCCTTTCGTCGAACCAGGTTTTGAATTTGATATCTCTTGCACAGTTTGTGGTGGTAAGGGCTGTCGCGCTTGCAAAGGTGGAGGTTGGCTAGAAATCGGTGGCGCTGGAATGGTTAATCAAAATGTTTTTGTTTCCGCAGGTTATCCGAGAAATAAATATCAAGGATTCGCCTGGGGATTTGGCTTGGAAAGATTGGCAATGATGAAATATAAGATTGATGATGTGAGGTTGTTTCATGGGGGAGATTTGAGGTTTGTTAAACAGTTTTAGTTAGGTCTTTACTAATTACTAATCATATACAAATATACTAATGAGTATAAGAAATGATTTAATTTATAAGGATGAATGTTATAAGATTATTGGTTTGATTTTTAGTATTTTTAATGAAATTGGATATGGACATAAGGAAAGTTTTTATCAAAAAGCTATTGCAAATATTTTTTCAGAAAATAATATAGAATTTAAAGAACAATTAAAAGCAAAAGTTAAACATGGAGGAAAAGAAATCGGTTATTATATTTTTGATTTTTTAGTTTTTGATAAAATAGTTATTGAATTAAAAAGTAAGAATTATTTTTCAAAAAGAGACATCGATCAGTTATATTCTTATTTAAAAGCGATGAATTTAAAATTAGGTATACTCGTCTATTTTACAAAAGAATGTGTGAGATATAAAAGAATTGTAAATTTAGAAGATTAGTATATTAGTAATAAAATTAGTAATTAGTAAAGAAAGACATGAAATACTCATACAATTGGCTAAAAGAATTATCAGACACAAAATTATCCCAAGATATAGTGAGGGAGCTTTTGACGATGCACTCGTTGGAGATTGAAGGGATGGAAGAAAAAAAATGGAATTTTGATGGTGTGGTGGTTGGGAAGATTTTGGAAATCAGAAAACATCCTAATGCAGACAAGTTGCAAATCGCAATCGTAGAGACGCAAAATTTTGCGTCTGTACAAAAACAAAATCTACAAATCGTTTGTGGCGCGCCTAATATTGAAGTTGGGCAAAAAGTGCCAGTAGCATTAGTCGGAACAAAACTTCCTAATGGCATAGAGATAAAAGAAGCGGAAATTCGTGGAGAAAAATCTTTTGGTATGCTTTGTGCGTTAGACGAGTTAGGACTTGGAGCTGATCATAGTGGAATTTTTATTCTAGATTCTAAAGCTAAAATTGGCGAGCCGGCTAAAAAATATTTGGGCGTGGAAGATGACACGATTTTTGAAATAAAAGTTTTGCCAGATCGAGCGCACGATGCAACCAGTCATGTTGGAGTGGCGCGAGAAATTTCAGTGCTGGAAAATAAGAATTTTGAATATGATTTTGATGGACTGAAATTGCCTAATAAAAAATCCAAAAAATTAATTGTAAAAATTGAAGATAGAAAGCTTTGTTCTCGCTATATCGGCGCAGTAATGGAAAATGTAGAAATTAAAGATTCGCCAAGTTGGATGAAGCAAAGATTGGAAGCTTCTGGAATTCGTCCGATTAACAATGTTGTTGACGCAACTAATTATGTGATGCTGGAACTTGGGCAACCAATGCATGCCTTCGATTTTTCCAAAATCTCAGGCCAAGAAACAAGAAACAAGAAACAAGAAACAAATAAAATCCAAATAGTAGTAAGAAAAGCTAAGGAGAATGAAGAGATGGAATTATTGGATGAAACTAAATTAAAATTATCAGATCAGGATTTACTTATTACTAATGGTGAAACGCCGTTGGCGTTAGCTGGAATTATGGGTGGGAAAGATTCAGGTATAAACGAAAATACTAAGACAATAATTTTGGAAGCGGCTAATTTTGATGCCGTTAATATTAGACGCTCAAGAACAAGACTGGGCGTGAAAACTGAATCATCTGATCGTTTTGAAAAAGAGATTGATCCAAATTTAGCCGAAAAAGCTATTGTTAGAATCATAGAAGTTTTGGAGCATACCGCTGACGCAAAGCTCGAAGGAGTGATTGATGTTTATCCAAATAAAATTAAGCCTTGTAAAATAAAATTAGATTTGGAATATGTAAACTCTCTTTTAGGAGAAATAATTCCAAAAAAAGAAATCATAAGAATATTAAATTTATTAGGAATCGGCACTACCATTCAACCATATAAGGTAGTGTGTATTGTTCCTACGTTTAGAGTTGATCTTAAAACTCAAGAAGATTTGATTGAAGAGATTGGACGGATTTGGGGATATGAAAAAATTGAACCGCGTCCGCTTGTTGAACCTATTATTCCCGCTAAGATAAATGAAGTTTTGTCTTTTGAGCGAAGATTAGGAGAAATTTCGGTTGGTTTTGGATTTGATGAAATGTATAATTATTCTTTCTATTCTGAAATTGATGCTAAGAATTGCGCCTTGGATAACGTGAAACATTTTGAACTTTCTAGTCCAATGAATCCGGATCAAAAATATGTTCGAGTGAGTCTTATTCCAAATATTTTGAAAAACATTAAAACTAACCTCAAGAATTTTGAAAGTTTGAATATTTTTGAAATTGGAAAAGTTTACCTTTGTCATCCTGAACTTGTTTCAGGATCTGGATTCCGAAACGAGTTCAGAATGACAGGAACAGAAGAAAAAAGAATGTTCGTTATGGCGCAAGTTTTAGAAAAGGACCCCGTAAATTTCGCTGAAGCGAAACACGGGGCAAGCAAAAATGCGGAAACTTTTTATAGTATAAAAGGCGCAACAGAAAATTTGTTGGAGAAAATTAGCGTTGATGAAAATTCGATTTCATTCAACGAAGTTAAGCTTTCAAAAAATCATCTTGCTCACGCAGGAAGAAGTGCAGAGATTTTGGTTGATGGCGAAAAAATCGGAATGATAGGGGAGATTAATCCTTTGGTTTTGGGAAAATATAAAATTGGAAAAAGAGTGGCAGTTTGTGAATTGGACACGGAAAAACTTTTGAAAATTTCTCAAAAAGAACTTGTTTATAAAGCTTTGCAAAAATTTCCAACCATCACCCGGGACATTTCCATGCTTGCCAAAGGCGAAACCAAAGCCATTGAAATTCAAAAACTAATCAAGAAAATCGGCGGAGATTTAGTCTTGAATGTTTCTATGTTTGATGTCTTTTTTAAGGACGGAGTAACGAGCTTCGCTTATCACATTGAATTTGGCGCGCCAGAGCGAACACTAGAAAACAAAGAAGTGGATGAAGTGATGGGAAAAATTGTCGCAGGATTGGAAAAAGAATTAGGGTTGGAGATTAGAAAATAAAAAAACATTTTAGCATGCTAACATTTTAGCATTTTAACAAAAATAAACATGACCAATAATGATTTTCCGCATCAATTAAAAATTAAAATGGATGAATATGCACATTTGTGCTATAGGATTACTAAGAATTTTCCGAAAGAAGAATTGTATGGAGTAACTTCTCAATTAAGGCGGTCGTCTTTGTCTGTAATTCTGAATTACTTAGAAGGTTTTGCTAGAAAAAAGCAAATGGTTAAACTAAATTTCTGGGAAATATCATACGGATCTTTAAAAGAATCGATGTATCTCCTGCATTTTGCTTTAGTTGAAAAATATTATACTGACAATGACTATAAAAAATCAATCAAGTTGGCAGACGAAATTGGTGCCATGCTATGGAAATCAATGGAATCAATAAGGAAATGTTAAAATGTTAATATGCTAAAATGTTAAGATGATTAGGGAAATTTCAAAAACATACGAAGCGAATAAATATGAGGACGAGATATATAAGCTCTGGGAGGAGAGTGGGTTTTTCAACCCGGATACCTGTCAGCCTTGGGCTGAAGATAAAAATCGAAAAAAATATTGCAATATTTTGCCACCACCGAATGCTAATGGAGAGCTTCATCTTGGGCATGCTTCAGGTTACACCGTGATGGATATTTTTGGTCGCTATCATCGCATGAAAGGGGAGAAAGTTTTGCTTTTTCCAGGAAAAGATCACGCCGGAATTCAGTCGCAAGTAGTTTATGAAAAAAAAATCAAAGCAGAACGGGGGATTTCCCGATATGATTTAGGGCGAGAAAAATTCTACAAGGAGATTTATGACTTTTGTATTGATCGATCGAACTATATGCGCGCGCAAGAAAAGAAAATTGGTATTAGCGCTGATTGGTCGCGAGAAAAATTCACACTCGATCCAGATGTTCTTTCTCGGGCACTGGAAACTTTTGTCAAGATGGAAAAGGACGGAATGATTTATCGCGGAGAAAGAATAATCAACTGGTGCCCTAGATGTTCCACTGCACTTTCAGATGTGGAAGTGCTTCACAAGAAAACAGCCGGAAAATTATACTATATAAAATATCCCTTGAAAGATTCCAAGCAATTTATCACGGTTGCAACGACGCGTCCAGAAACGATGCTGGGTGATACGGCCGTGGCAGTTAATCCAAAAGACAAGCGCTTTGAAAAATTAGTGGGAAAAATCGTTATCTTGCCTTTGCAAAATCGAGAAATTCCAATTATTTCGGACAGAAGAATGGAAATGGAATTTGGTACAGGCGCGGTGAAAATTACTCCGGCGCATGATCCGCTGGACTGGCAAATTGGCAAGGATCATAAACTCCAAGAAATTCAAGTGATTAATGAAAAAGCCGAGATTACAAAATTAGGCGGGAAATATGTTGGGCAAAAAGTTGAAGAGGCACGGGAAAATATTGTACGCGATTTGACTGAGTTTGGCCTTATTGAAAAAATAGAAGAGAATGAAATCAATAAATCAATTTGTGAGCGTTGCAAGGAAACGATTGAGCCTCTAATTTCCAAGCAATGGTTTGTGAATGTGGATGCAAAAAAGTATTCGCTAAAAAAAGAATCTTTGAAAGCAATCAAAACAGGGAAGATTGAAGTTTATCCGAAAAGTTTTGGAAAAATAATGACGCAATGGTTTTCGGGTTTGCATGATTGGTGTATTTCGCGCCAAATTTGGTGGGGACCGCAAATTCCAGTATGGTATTGTGAAAAATGTGGAGAGGAGAATTACATTGTTTCAATTGAAAAGCCAAAAAAATGTCCGAAATGCAAGGGAGCAGAATTGATTCAAGATCAGGATACTTTTGACACTTGGTTTTCTTCTGGTCAATGGCCATATACAACTCTGGGTTATCCAAAAGGCAAAGACTATAAAGATTTTTATTCAACCGAAATGATGGTTACAGGACGCGACCTACTTTTTTTCTGGGCTTCTAAGATGATTATGATGGGACTATATCGAACCGGTAAGGTGCCGTTTAAGAATTTATTTTTCACTGGACTGATTAGAGATAAAGACGGTCTTAAGATGTCAAAATCTAAAGGCAATGGAGTTGATCCCTTGCAAATGATTGAGAAGTATGGAGCGGATGCGCTTCGTATGAGTCTTATTACTGATACAACCCCCGGACTTGATACGCGACTCTATGAAGAAAAAATAGAAAAATATCGAAATTTCGTGACCAAGCTTTGGAATATCTATCGCTATAGTTTCAGCTCAAATGAAAATTTTAAACTAGAAGAAAAAATTTCTAGACATGATTTGAAAAGTTTGGCGGATAGTTGGATTGTTTCCCGAGTTAATCAGGCGATTTTGGAAGCATCAAAAATGCTGGAGAATAAAAATATTGCCATGGCAGAAAATATTCTCATTAAATTTACTTGGGATGATCTGGCTTCATGGTACCTTGAAATTCACAAACTTGAAAAAAATGACAAGGTTTTGGGATATGTTTTGGAGAAAATATTAAAACTTTGGCATCCGTTTATGCCGTTTGTGACGGAAAAAATATATGGCGATGCGAATCTGCGAATACATGCGAATGCTACGAATAAAAAAGTCAAAATATTAATGGTTGAAAAGTGGCCGGTATCGGACAAAAAACTAATTAATAAAAAAGCGGAAAAAGAATTTCAAAACTTGCAGGAAATAATCGGTAAAATTCGAAATATTCGGTCTAGTTATCGTATTGCGCCAAGTGAAATCATTGAGGCGTATGCAAAAAAACTCAAAAATCAAGAGATAATTGAAAAATTAGGACGAGTTAAATTTTCTGATGCAAAAAAACAGGGGATTGAAATTTCCGGAAAAGATTTGAAAATAGTTTTAGATATTGCGGAATTGATTGATGTGGAAAAAGAAAAGAAAAATTTTTACAAAGAAATTACCAATCTGGAAAATTTGATTGCCAAAAACAGCGCCCTTCTCGCCAACAAAAATTTCCTCGCCAGCGCGCCGAAAGAAATTGTGGAAAATAATAAGATTAAACTTGCTGAATACAGGGAGAAATTAAAATCGCAAAAAGATTTGCTTGATAATCTAAAAAAGCTTTCTTAACGCTTGATTTTGGTGTTTGGCTTTAGGGTTTACAAATCATACATATTGTGCTAGTATAAACAGGTAGGAATATTTAAAAAATGGCTTAAAAAAGGCAAAAAAATGTGTTTTGATTTTTTTGCATAAAATTTTAGGCATATATCAAGGCAAATTGAATGATCGCCCTGACGTAAAGTCAGAGAGGAAAGTCCGGACATTTATCCGCCGAAGAGGCGGAAAGGGTAGTGGGTAACACCCATCTAGAGCAATCTAAGAGGTGCGAGCAGAGACGTGCGAAACCGAAAGGTTGAGCACCCAGCTTTTTATTTATAAAGGGCGGGGCGAATCCAATAGTAATATTGGGGTGAAACGGCTAAATCCTTACCTGGATGCAAGGTCGTGTCTTGTTCTACACTAGTAAGAATAAGAAGTACCGCTTGATCCCGATAGTAATATCGGGACTAGATAAATGATCATTCTCGACAAAATCCGGCTTATAGATTTGCCTTGATATATGCTCAAAATCTTTACCAATTACGAATTTTATACGAATATACTAATGTGAGTTTATTATTTTTCCACCACTGATTAAATTTGATTAAAATTAGTATATTAGTAAGAGATTAGTAATTCGTAAAGAATAACATGAAGAGATCAGAACTTTTTTTTAGTGCTATGCAGGTTCCGGTGGATTTTTTGATGATAGTGCTTGCCGCTATCTCGGCTTTTGCTATTCGAAATGTGCCAGAACTTTTGGCGCTCAAACCAAAATTGTATAGTTTTTCTTTTGAAAGTTATATAAAAATTATTTTTATCGTAGCTCCCTTTTTTATTTTGATTTATGCCCTAGAGGGATTATATAATATTCGTGCTACGCGAAAATTTTGGAAAGAAACAATCAAGGTTTTTTCCGCGACTTCCATTGGACTGGTGATTATTATCGTGACAATATTTTTGAAGCGCGAATGGTTCTCTTCGCGTTTTGTGATTTTGGCCGCTTGGGGATTGGGGGTTTTTTATGTTATCGCTGCGCGCTACCTCATTCAGCTTTTTCAAAAATGGTTGCTTCGCTCAAGAGAAATTGGTGTGCATCGAGTACTTCTAATTGGAAAAAATGGAAAAATAAATGCTATTTGCAAAATAATCAGACGCAATAAAAATTTAGGTTACAAGATAATCGATCAAATCGAAACCGCCAGCCTGCACGTGATCAAGGAAATCAAGGAACAACGAGGTATCGACGAAATAATTCTTTGTGAGCCGTCAATTACCGATGCGGAACAAGAAAAATTAATTGACTATTCTTCCATTCATAATATTAAATTTAAATATATTCCTAATAGTCTGCAGACATCCAAGTTTGAAATCAGCGTTCTAAACGGAGAGCCCTTGATTGAAGTGCAAAGTACTCCATTGGATGGTTGGGGTAGAATTTTGAAGCGCGTTTTTGACATCATAGCTTCACTTTTTGGAATAATTCTCACTTCACCGATTTTGATTATCACTGCTATCGCAGTGAAGCTGGATAGTGAGGGTCCGATAATTTATAAAAACGAAAGAATTGGTAGTGATACTGAGAAATTTTTTATGTATAAATTTCGCTACTTTAAAAATGAATTTTGTATTTCAAAGGAGAATCCTAAATTAGAGGAGGCTTTGAAATTAGAACAAAATTTAATTGAAAAACAAAGTATACGCAAAGGTCCGCTCTACAAGATAAAAGATGATCCAAGAAAAACGCGAGTAGGAAAATTTATTGAAAAATATTCTCTTGATGAATTGCCACAATTTTTTAATGTTCTTTTTGGCACAATGAGTTTAGTCGGTCCACGCCCGCATCAAAAAAGAGAAGTGGAAAAATATATGGAATATCACCGCCGATTACTCACGATTAAGCCTGGTGTCACTGGAATGGCTCAGGTGTCTGGTCGATCAGACTTGGATTTTGAAGATGAATATAAATTAGATTTATTCTACATTGAAAATTGGTCATTGTGGTTGGATATTCAAATTTGTTTGAAAACAGTAGGAGTTTTATTTAGAAAGAGAAAGAATCTTTAGGATCATTTTAACATATTAGCTTATTAACATTTTAACAAAAATAAAATGCGTATAATACTGATGCTAATATGCTAAAATGCTAATATGCTAAAATGAAGATTGCTTTAGTCCACGATTATCTTGTTCAAAATGGGGGAGCGGAAAAAGTGCTAGAAGCTTTTTGTGAGCTTTTTCCCTATGCGCCAATATACACCCTTGTTTATAGCAAAAAACTGATGCATGGCAGTTTTGCGGACAAAAAAATCAAGACTTCTTTTTTGCAAAAAATCCCTTTTGCGGTGGGAAGGCATCGAATTTTTCCGCAATTTATGCCTTTTGCCATTGAACAATTTGATTTTTCTGATTATGATATTGTATTATCTGATTCTTCTAGTTTTGCCAAAGGCATAATTACGGGGCCAAAAACTTTGCATATTTGTTATATGCACACGCCAATGCGTTTTGCTTGGGATGATTGCCAAAAATACAATCGCGATTTTTATTTTCCTAATTTTATCAAAAAGCTCGTGCCATTTTTTATGAATTATATTCGGATTTGGGATCGAGTAAGCGCCGAACGACCGGATAAAATAATTGCTAATTCTTTTTTTGTTTCGCGCCGGATAAAAAAATATTTCAGACGAGGAAGTGTTGTGATAAATCCGCCGGTGAATGTTAATAATTTCAAAATTAGTCGCGAAAAAGATGATTATTTTTTGATTGCCGGGCGTTTGATGGCGTATAAACGTTTTGATATTGCTATCGAAGCTTTCAATAAATTAGGATTACCACTTAGAATTCTTGGGCGTGGACCAGAAATGGAAAGACTTAAAAAAATGGCTGGGCCAAATATTAAAATTCTTGGACGAGTTAGCGACGAAGAATTGCAAAAATATTTTTCTCGTTGCCAAGCGTTTATCTTTCCACAAGAAGAAGATTTTGGACTTACTGCTATTGAGGCTATGGCTTCAGGCACACCGCTTATTGCCTATGATGGTGGCGACATTCTTGAACATATGGAAGAAGGGAAAACAGGAGTGTTTTTTGCGCATCAAACAGCTGAGGATTTAATTGAAGCAGTTAGAAAATTCAAAAATTCTGATTATGACCCGGATTATATCAGGCAAAGAGTTTTTAAATTTGACAAAGAGATATTTAAGGCTAGAATAAAGGAATATATTGATAAGGAATGGAAGGAATTTCGCCTTGTTAAATAAAAAACATGAAAATTTGTATTGACATTAGATGCTTAGCTGAAGGAAGGAGAACGGGAGTCGAAGAATATACGCGCTATCTTCTCGATAATCTTTTTTCTATTGATAAAAAGAACAAATATGTTCTTTTTTTGAATTCTTGGAAAAAAACCAAGCTCGATTTTTCTTGGCTAGAAAAATATCCTAATGTAAGTGTGAAAAAATTTCGCTTTCCTAATAAAATTCTAAATCTAATGTTTTGGTATTTTAGCTGGCCAAAAATCGATCATTTGGTCGGAGGCGCAGATTTGGTTTTTTCGCCCAATATTATTTTCGGCAACGTGAGCGCAAAAACAAAATCTGTTATCACAATTCACGATCTTTCTTTTGTGCGTCATAGTGAATATTTTTCTTGGAAAAGAAAATGGTGGCATATTTTCATTAATCCGAAAAAAATTTGCCAAACCGCAGATAAGATAATTGCAGTTTCGCAGTCAACTAAGGATGATTTGGTTAGGGTGTATAAAATTAAACCGGAAAAAATAGTGGTTATTTTGAGTGCCGTGGCGGACAATTTTTGCATCATTGATCGAAATAATGAAAAATTAGTTAAGATTAAAGAGAAATATAATTTACCATATAAATTCATTCTATTTTTTGGCACCATTGAACCTAGAAAAAATATCATAGGGATTGTTCGTGCTTTTAATTTATTGCAAAAAAATGGCAGTGAATACAATTTAGTTATCGCTGGAGAAAAAGGCTGGATGAATGAAGAAATAGATCGGGAAATTGCCAATTCACCCTTTCGGGAAAAAATTCAAATAATAAATTGTGTGCCAGATGAAGACAAGGTTTATCTATATAACTTGGCTTCACTTTTTATTTACCCGTCATTTTTTGAAGGCTTTGGCTTTCCACCACTAGAAGCCATGAAATGTGGGGTACCAGTGATTGTTTCGAATAATTCTTCATTGCCGGAAATAGTGGGAGACGCTGGATTTTTGATTGATCCAGATAAACCAGAGGAAATTCTTCTGGCCATGAAAGAAATTTTAGAAAATTCCAAATTAAGAAGTGAATTGGTCAAGAAAGGTTTGGAAAAATCGAAAGAATTTGACTGGAAAAAAACCGCCCAAAAAACTTTGAAAATATTTCAGGAATAGCTTTATCTTAAGTATCTTTGTGAGTGTTTTTGTGGTATAATTTTATTAAGAATTACACAAGTCGCCTGATTTTTTAAACGTAAGTAATTATTCGTACATTCGTACAAGATTAGTAATTCGTAATTTATGAGAATTGGCATCGACGCTCGATTTTTTGGACCGATTGGCAAAGGATTAGGGCGATACACTCAAAAATTAATAGAAAATTTAGAAAAGGTTGATAATGTCAACCAGTATTTTATTTTTCTTAAAAAAGAGAATTTTGATGAATACCAACCAAAAAATACAAATTTTCAAAAAGTGTTGGCAAATTTTCGTTGGTATACATTTGCCGAACAAATAAGAATGCCGTTTATTCTTTATAAATACAAACTCGACCTAGTTCATTTCCCTCATTTTAATGTGCCGTTATTATATTTTGGAAAATTCATTGTCACTATTCATGATCTTATTATTCTTCATTTTCCAACCATTAGAAGCTCAACCCTTTCCCCGATACTTTATTGGTTTAAATTTTTAGCCTACAAAATGGTTATTAGCTCGGCTATTTTTCGTTCCTTGAAAATTATTGGAGTATCAAATTTTACCAAAAACGATATATTAAAAAAATATCCAAAAATTCCAAATGAAAAAATATCAGTAACCTATGAGGCTTGTGATGACTTTTGTTTTTTTAATCCTAAAAAATGTGATGACTTAACAAAATTGTATGGTATAATAAAACCATACGTTTTGTATGTTGGAAATGTTTATCCGCATAAAAATCCAGAGCGACTTATCTTAGCAATGAAGAATTTAGAAGAAGAATTTCCACAATTAAAATTAGTTTTTGTGGGCGGGGAAGATTATTTTTATCGAAGACTACAAGAGCTTGTATCTAGGGAAAAAATTGAAAATGTTATTTTTGCTGGTTTTGTTCCTGACTATGATTTAGACGCGGTTTTTAGAAATTCTCTGGCCTATATTCGACCATCCTTGCATGAAGGCTTTGAACTTCCAGCCTTAGAAGCGATGACAAGAGGCGTTCCAGTCATCACAGCTGATTATGAATGTTCCAGGGAAATACTAGAAGACAGTGCTTATTATTTTAACGGAGAAGATATTTCCGATATATCAAAAGCTATACGAATTGTTTTAAAAGATGAAAATATCAAAAAGGAACTCATAAGAAAGGGGTATGAGCAAGCAAAAAAATATAGCTGGAAAAAAATGGCGCAAAAAACTTTAGAGATATATCAAAATGGCGCAAAATAAAAAACAAATACTATCACAAATGTTTGATGTTAGACCGACTGACAAGGCGGGCAATTTGGATTTGGAAAAAATTGAAAAGCTGGAAAAAATTGTGCAAATTTATGAGAAAGAGCAAGACCTGGCCGCTTGGGAACATTTAACTTCAAAGAAAATAATTCCGATGGAAGATTTGAGAAAGCCAAATGTTTTTGAAGATGAACTCAAAAGATTTCACGCAATGATTCAAGAGGAGAAGGAAATGGAAAGAAAAAAGAAAAGAACAATTGCGATAAATGGAGCGGATATTGATAATGTGAAAAATATTTCGGTAGAATTTAAGCATGATCGACAAACAGATGATTTGTTTGTAAAAGAATCAGAAACAAAAGAAGAGTATACAAGTGAGCCAGTATCGCAAACCGCTCCAAGACATATTAAAAAGAAAAAGAAGAGAAAAAAGATTTTTGATAATTTAGGAATTTCTGTCAATGAAGCGCTTAAGAGCAATTTAATTTTTTTCACAAAAATTTCTTTGGTTGGCGCAATAGCAGTATTTCTTTTTGTGGTAGCAAATAGCGCACTTAAGATGAAAAACGGCGGTTTAGCTAAGGGACAATTAGCAATGGCGGAACTTGCCTCGGCTAAAGATGAAATAAAGAATGGAAATTTTGAAAAATCCTATATCAAATTTAGCGACGCTAATGAAAAATTAACTCAGGTTTCTGGAGATTTGGGAATTATCGGTGGAACGCTAGCTGATTTTACCAAATACATTCCTTTTCTTTCAAAAGTTTCTTCAGGTAGCAACATAATTAAAGCAGGAGAAGATATTTCCGAGGCCGGAAAAATTATTTCACAGGTTTTGAAAACGGCGGATGATATAAAAAATGAAAAAGATCAAGGCGAAAATATATCCTATTTGGAATTATTCAAAGATAATGAAGCTAAGTTGAAACAAATTTCCGTGTTGCTTTCTTCGGCGCAAGAATCATTAGACAGTGTAAGTTTGGATGACATTCCTAAGGAAAATAGAGAAGAATTTACTCGCGCCAAAAAACAATTGCCAGTCATAAACAATATTTTGGCCAAATTTTTAGGCGGAGAAAGAATTTTCTCGGATATTCTAGGCGGAAATGGACCAAGAAAATATCTGTTTCTCTTTCAAAACAATCAAGAAATGCGCGCGACAGGCGGTTTTGTGGGAAGTTATGCACTACTCGATATTTTCAATGGACGCGTTCGAAATTTTTTCATCGATGGAATTTTCAATCCAGATGGACAACTCAAGGAAAAAATTGTTCCGCCAATTCCAATTCAAAAAATTAGCGCTGCTTGGAGTTTGCATGACAGTAATTGGTTTCCAGATTTCCCTGTGTCAGCCGAGAAGGCTTCTTCTTTTTATGAAAAAACGGGCGGACCAACAGTGGATGGAGTGATCACTATGACGCCAACAGTGATGCAGAAATTATTGGAAATTACGGGACCAATTGAAATGCCCGAATATGACGTTACGGTAGATAAGGATAATTTTGTGGAAAAAATTCAATATGAAGTAGAAGTTGATTATGACAAAGAATTGAATCAACCAAAGAAAATTTTGGCTGATCTCGCGCCAAAAATTTTAGACAAAATATTTAACTCCAAAAATTTTTCTGATTTTTCCAAAACAGCCAATGTACTCCTAGAAAGTTTAAACGAAAAACAAATTCTAATTTATTCTAAAAATTTTGAAATTGAAAAAGTATTATCAGAAAATGGTTGGTCGGGAGAAATTTTGGATACACCCAAAGATTATTTGAGCGTGATAAATTCCAACATCAATGGCTTCAAAACCGATGGAGTAATTTCAGAAAACATTATTCACCAAGCAAATATCGAGCCAGACGGAACAATCATCGACACCGTGACAATTACAAGAAAACATAATGGAGGGGACACTGCCTATGATTGGTGGAATAAGGTCAATGCTGATTATATGCGCGTCTATGTGCCAGAGGGCGCAAAACTCATAAGCGCCGAGGGACAAACGAGAGAATTTAATTCGCCACCCCTTGATTATAGCGCTTTGAATTTTAAGCGAGACCCGCAAGTGCAAATGGAAGAAAATAGTATGATGATTGATGAAAAAAGTGGGACGAGAATCTATGTTGACAGCGGAAAAACAGTTTTTGCTAACTGGGTGTATGTTAGCCCTAAAGAAACCGTGACAATTAAATATACTTATGCATTACCGTTTAAGATTGATTTTGATCTAACTCACCCAACTAGCACCTATTCGCTCTTAGCGCAAAAACAATCTGGTAGTATTGGAAGCAAACTTAGTTCAAGTGTTATTTATCCAAAATACTATGGAATTTCTTGGCAATACCCAGAAAATGAAATTTCAAAAATTGGCAATTTGCCAAGTGGTCAAGAGGGGATTAAGATGGAAACAGAACTAATTACTGATAAATTTTTAGGTGTAGCTTTTAGCAAAAATTAGCATGATCAAAAAAATTATAAATAAGACTTTTTTAAATTCTCATGTCTCTTCGTCCGTCGTTAGCGCGGCTTTTTTGATTACGATTGCAGGACTCGCCAGTCGCATTATGGGTCTTTTTCGTGATCGTCTTTTGGCTTCAACTTTTGGTGCGGGTGATACGCTCGATATCTATTATGCCGCTTTTCGTATTCCAGATCTGATTTATAACCTATTGATTTTAGGGGCGCTCAGTGCGGCTTTCATTCCAGTTTTCACGGGACTAATTAGCAATGAAAAAGAAAAAGAGGCCTGGGAATTAGCTAGTGGGATAATGAATTTGGCAATGGGTTTTATTATCCTACTTTCAATTTTGCTTTGTATTTTTTCAAAAGAATTAATGGAAATAATTACTCCGGGATTTTCTGCGGAAAAAATGGATACAGTAGTGCTTTTCACGCGGATTATGTTTCTTAGTCCATTGTTTTTAGGAATTAGTGGAATTTTTGGTGGCATCCTCACTTCTTTCAAAAGATTTTTCATTTATTCATTGGCGCCGATATTTTATAACTTAGGAATAATTTTTGGAATTTTGGTTTTTGTGAGATTTTGGGGTCCAATTGGTTTGGCCTGGGGAGTAGTGCTGGGGGCATTTTTGCATATACTCACCCAATATCCAGCCGCTCGCCAATTAGGCTTCAAACACAGTTGGTCATTTATGATTCACCTTTCCAATAAGGAGGTGCGAAAAGTTTTTCGCCTAATGATCCCTCGTACGCTAGGCATTGCTATAAATCAAATTAATCTTTTCATAATTACAATTTTTGCTTCACTTTTAGCGTCTGGGTCGCTTGCAATTTTTAGTTTTGCGCAAAATCTACAAGCTGTCCCGCTTGGGATAATCGGGGTGTCTTTTGCGCTTGCAGTTTTTCCTAACCTCTCAATGTTGCATTCTAAAAATGACAAAGAAAATTTTGTGAAAACTTTTTCAGAAACTTTTCGTCAAATTCTTTTTTTTATAATCCCAATGAGTGTTTTTATCTTGCTTCTTCGTGCGCAAATCGTGCGAGTTGTTTTGGGCGCTGGAAAATTTGATTGGGAGGATACCGTGCTTACTTTTCAGTGTCTTGGAATTTTTTCTCTAAGTTTGTTTGCGCAATGTCTTGTTCCACTCCTCGCGCGTGCTTTTTATGCGATGCATAATACTAAGACACCGTTTTATGTGGCAATTGCTACAGAGACAGTTAATATTTTAGCGGTGGTACTTTTAATTGAAAAATATAAAATTCTTAGCTTGGCGATAGCTTTTTCACTTTCTGCCATTGTGCAGATGTTTCTGCTGTTGTTTTTTTTGCGAGCGAAATATGATAATTTGGACGACAAAAAAATTATCACATCTATTGGAAAAATAGCACTGGCTACTTTTTTTAGTGGAGCAACAATTCAAGGTTCAAAATATTTAGTTGTAAATTTTGTTAATCTAGATACTTTCGTCGGAGTTTTTTCGCAACTTTTCATCGCTTCAATGCTGGGCGCTTTAGTTTTTCTTTTAGTTTGTCATTTGGTGAAACTGGAAGAATTTGTTAATTTCAAAAAATCCCTCATAAAGAGGATTTTTCGAAAAGAAAATATTGTCTTAGGGGATAATGTGAATGGAGTAGGTGGAATTTAGTTTTTCATTTTTCTAATTCCAGCGCGAAAAAGAAAAGACAAGCCAACAATCAAAAGGATGGCGATTATTATCAGTGGAAGAAGCATCAATATTGATCCGCCAGATTTAACACCAAAGACAGAAAAAATAGTAGTGTAGGCGATTATAATAGCAATTAGAATAACCGCCAAAGCAATCATAGCGATTCCTTGCACTTTTGTTTTGTTCATATTTTTTTCTTAACTATCTTAATATCATTTAGTCCAATTAGTAGTAAGGCTATAATCACTATTTTCACAATGTAGTGACCTTGGATATCGATAAAATCTCGCGTTAGAGGGGTAATCTTTCCAAAAATCAAATGGGTGGCAACGCCAATTGGTAAAGTTAAATAAAGCCAATTTTGACGCGGGATATCAATTCGAAGTTTCAAAAATATTTTTGATAAAAGAGGGGAGAGCAGATAGAATCCTAAGAGTGACACGGCGAAATCAAAAATGGCATAATCACCTAAGCGAAATTGTCGCAAGAATGCAATTGGAATCATAATGCTTAGTGCCTAATTGTTTATGATTCAAGTATACTACAGATGTCCTAAAAATCAAGGCGTCATTGCACGACATCTCAACATAACATACTAGATATGAATTTATAAGCTTATCCAAAAATAAAAAGCACCGATAATAAATATAACACTACCTCAAGGTATCTGTCCATCTTTGAACACCGGAGCCTTTTTATTAATACTATCTGAAAGAGGACCATGATGTTTACCCGTCACCTAAAGCCCTTATTATTTTTTTGGCAGGCACCTATCCTTCTCAGGGTCATAAGTGAATCCACAATTTTTTCCTGGTACCGCACAAGAAGAGCCGGGCCAATCGCAACGGCTATTTTTTACGCATTCTTCTCTTTTGGTGTAATCGGAACATATTTTTTTATAATGTGGCATTTTTGAATATGTAGCTACGCCAATGATTATAATAGTAATTAACAATACAATAATCCACAAGATTTTTTTCATAGAAATTTTAGTTAAATATAATTATTCCTGTGTATTATAAATTATGCCGACCGTGAAAATAAGTTGCCAAAAAAATTTTAAAAAATAAAAAAGAAATTTCTGGCTATTTCACATAACGTTAGTTGTATCAGAAGTTTTTGCCTTCTTTCCTTATTGTAATATAAAAAGAAAAGGAAGGCAAAAATTTGGGTGGAAGAAATTTGCACTCCTTAATAATATAATTGAGGCAAATTTCTGGAACCTGATACAACTTGTTAGGCGATGAAACTAAAAATTTCCTTTCCTAGAAAATAAAGAATTTTTGGCAATCTTAATTTATACAACCATTTAACATGCTACCAGTAAAATTATACTGTTTCAATAAATTACATTTTATTACACCATTTCCCTCAAGCACTTTTTGCCAGTTCCCATTTGTTTTGGCTAAATAAAAATAACCACAGGAAGGTATATCTCTGCCAGCGGCTTTGTCTGCTGCGCTCGGTTCTTCACATTTTGTTCCAACAATATGATCCGCGTCTGTTTTTTCAATTTTGATAGTATTTTTTCCTTCAATAAAACCCAAAACTCTTTTTGCAATTTCTTCATTACTTTCTACTTTTTGACTAGTCGTTGTTGGTTGTGTTGCAACTGGTTGTTGATTTGCTGGTGTAGCTGGCGTTTGCGCTATAGGAGCTGGAGTTGCTGGCTGTTTTACCACAGGTACTGGCGCTGGCTGACTAACATTGCTTATTGTTGCAAAATATATAGTTGTGCCGAGCAAAATTACTACAGCAACTCCTAAAATTGCAATAATGTTTTTTTGATTCATAATTACTTTAAATTAATTTATTAAAACTTATTTATATTATACACCAAGTTATCGACCAGCAAAATTGCCAAAAATTCTTTTCAAAATAGAGAGTAAATTTTTAGTTTTTTCGCATAACGCTTAAGAATATCTGAAGTCCTGCACTTTGGTTTTTAAGCACAAAACCTTAACATTCCTATTGATTTATTAATCTCATTATACTCTAAATTACAGCGAAACGGAAAAGTGCGGGATTTGGGAGAGAAAAATTTGCCCTCCTTTTAGTTTTAACTGCGGCAAATTTTTTGAACCAGATATTCTTTGTTAAACGATGTCTTGTTCAAAAATATACTCCTTATTAAAAAGCCCTTTTGAATTTTTTTTCGTGGTCTTGACAGGATAAGCGTTTTCTGCTATACTACTTTGAACGCTAATTTCCCGTCAAATAGCACATTAAATCCAACAACAGGAGGAAGGAAGATGAAATTTGTTCTTTGTATCAACAATAATTCAGTTAACGAAGAAAAAAATCATGCCTTTTGGAAAGATGTCGACGACTCTTTTGAGTACTTTCTCGACTTACCCTCCTCATCGGTAATATTGCCAATTGGCACTATTATTGAAGTTATTGATGGAGAAAAAGATAAAGCTACTGGCGGGCATGCCAATGTGTTTATGCGTTTTGAGGTTGTTGGATACCAGTACTTTAATTATAGTGATACTTTATGTATCAATGTTGACATTCATGACGGAGATATGACTTCCCAAGAATTTTCTGATTACTTAGGTAGGTGCTGGCGTGTCAATCTTTAACCCAACTAATTTCGTACATGGACTGAGCAGACCAACTGCTTCCGCCAAGGTTTTCCAAGGCGGTTTTTTCTTTCCCAAAAAATTTCAAAAGGGCTCAAATATAAAATGAAAAAATATTTTTGAACAAAATTTCGTTTAACGTGCGCGCCTGATCCGAAGTTTTCCGAGAAAATCCCGAAGGGTTTTCGAAGGGAAATTTTGGATAGGCGCTGATATGCGATGTGTCGCTCCCGAAGGGACGGCACAGAGCATGTCAGCGTCCGTCAGGCGCGCACGATATGCAAAATGGAACGACCGTAGGGAGAGACATTTTGCATATCGTTTCGGCATCATCTGAAGTTGCGCCCATATTTATTGGCTAAAACTTCAAATTTCCACCTGACTTAATTATATCACTAAACTTTGTCTTGCCACAGCGCAATTTGGGAGAAGAAGTTTTGCCTTCCTTATTTTATTATATGTGCAAAATTTCTGAACCAGATATGCCGTGTTAGCTGATGTATTTTTTTGTCTTCTATTTTATTAGCACAAACTTTGCTTATTCTAATAGAAAATTTGATTTTTGTTTTGGATTTTGGGCAGAGGGGTCAGGGGTGAATGCCCAAAATTCAAAACTCCTTATTTTGCGATTATTTTTTTCAATCGTCCTTTGTAGACGGCGGCAATCAACGATGAATTTACCAAAACTAAATATATTGGAAAAGCCAGTTCTGAAATACCAAATGTTCTCAGTGCAAAAAAACTCGTCAATGAGTTGAACAATCCAGTGGTGTAAGCTTCAACAGATTCAGAATCTGGGTGCTTCCAAGATTTAATAATAGTTGGCACTGCCGCAAATCCATCACTGGCGATTGAAAAAATAATCGCAATCAATGGTTCTTTTGTAATCCCCCAAAGAACTAATGCCAAAATTGAACAAGCTCCACAAATATAATCAAATTTTTCCAGCTTCCAAAATGATTTGGGATTTACAAAAGAAGCAATGAAAACAAGAAGTGGCGCAAAACCAGACATGAAGACTGGAAGCGCTGCCCAACGAACACCGTCAGAAAAAGCTGCGACGGATCCAATCAATGGCGCCACAGACCACATCAGCCAAGTGACTCTATTTGGTTTTGTTTCGCCACGGACAGTTGCTCTAATATAAACATATATACCAACCAACTGCACGACCGCTCCGATTAAAACTATATATTGAAACATATTCCTTTTTACCCCTCTTAAAATAAATAAAAAATCAAATTTTCGTCTTTGTTCAATGCACTAAAATTTTAAATCACCACCAAAGACAAAAAAATATTTCAGCTAACTCTTTTATATGCGAAGTGTTTTCGTATAGTGTACATAATATTGCTAAGTTTGCGAATATTGTGTATAATTTTATTACAATTTTATTATAGCAAAAAAATCAATGGACGTCTATTTGAAAAAATTAGAAGATGAGTTGAGATTGAGAAAATATAGTCCAAAAACTGTGAAAGCATATTCGGCTTGTGTTGAAAATTATCTAAAAGCCAAAAAAGATAATTTTGGAAAAGTAGACATTGATTTTATCAAGCGATATATATTGTCCAAAATTGATGATGGGAAGTCGTCACAAACTACTAATCAAAATTTGCAAGCGATAAACTTTTTCTGTTGGAATGTTTTGAAATATAGAGGAAAAATTGACATTCATTTCGCCAAAACGCCAAGTAAATTACCGATCGTTTTGTCTCGAGATGAAATTGGAAAAATATTGGCGGAAATTTCCAATGAAAAACACAAATTAATGGTGGCGTTGGCATATTCTGGAGGGCTACGCGTGAGTGAGATTATTAATTTGAAAATCAAGGATATAAATTTGGCGGAACTTATCATTCATATCAAAGGAGCTAAAGGCAACAAAGATCGCATTACGGTTTTTCCGGAAAAGCTCGTGGCGGATGTAGAAAAATTAATTGCCAATAAAAATTCTAATGATTATTTTTTTGCCAGTGAACGCGGAGCTTGTCTGCCGATGAGGCAGGGGAAATTAACCGAGAGGACAGCGCAAAAAGTTTTTGAAAATGCCATGAAAAAAGCGGGGATAAAAAAAGAAGCCACATTTCATTCACTTCGACATAGTTTTGCGACACACTTACTCGAAAATGGAACAGACGTGCGCTATGTACAAGAGCTCTTGGGGCATGCTAACATTAGAACAACACAAATTTATACCAAAGTGACTAATCCAGCCTTGAGAAAAATTAAAAGTCCGCTAGATTAAAATATACATCACTACCATTCGCCTATATATGGTAGTAATTTAAAAATAAGAAAGTAAAAAAATATGTCAGAAAAAAACAATATTCGAAATTTTTGCATAATCGCTCACATTGACCATGGGAAATCGACTTTGTCTGATCGGATGTTGGAAATGACAGGGACGATTGAAAAACGCAAAATGAAAGAGCAACTTTTGGATCAGATGGATTTGGAACGGGAACGAGGGATTACCATTAAGATGCAACCCGTGCGCATGAATTATAAGGAGTATATTTTCAACTTAATTGACACCCCAGGACATGTGGATTTTGGGTATGAAGTTTCGCGGTCACTCGCAGCGGTAGAAGGGGCAGTGCTTTTGGTGGATGCGACCAAGGGTGTGCAGGCGCAAACCTTGGCTAATCTCTATCAAGCCATTGAGCATAATTTGGAAATTATTCCTGTGGTCAACAAAATTGATTTGCCAAATGCAAACGTAGAAAAAGTCAAAAAAGAAATAGTGCATATCTTGGGGTGCAAAGAAGAAGAAATTTTGGAAGTTTCTGGTAAGACCGGACAGGGCGTTGCCAAACTTTTGGAAATAATTGTGGAAAAAATTCCGGCGCCTATTGGAGATTCTCAAAAAACTTTGCGGGCACTTATTTTTGATTCAAAATATGATACCTATAAGGGTGTGTTGGCGCATGTGCGGGTTTTTGACGGCGAAATTCGGGCCGAAGAAGAAATTATTATGATGATAAATGACAAAAAAAGTGATGTGATTGAAGTAGGTTATTTCAAGCCAGAACTTGTGAAAGCAGAAAAACTTTCCGTAGGTGAAATTGGCTATATTGCCACAGGACTCAAAAGCGTCGGGGAATGCAAGGTAGGCGATACGATTACGTCGCGGACTAACGCGGACGGAACGCGGAAAAACGCGGAAAAAATTCAGCGAAGGTCAGCGTCAAGTCTGCGTGAGTCTGCGACCCAGGTAGTTCCACTACCTGGGTACAAGGAGGTGGTGCCGATGGTTTATGCCAGTTTCTATCCAGTCGAAGGTGATGACTATAATTTGATGCGTGATTCACTCGACAAACTCAAGCTCAATGATGCCTCATTTGTTTTTGAACCAGAATCTAATTTAGCCTTGGGACGTGGTTTTCGTTGCGGATTTTTGGGACTTTTGCATTTAGAAATTATTCAATCTCGCTTGCAAAGAGAATTCCAAATCAATCCAACCGTCACTACTCCCAGTGTTGTTTATGAAATAAAACTGCGAAATGATAAGGGGCGAATCAAAGTTTATTCACCGACAGAATTTCCTGATCCTTCTGAAATAGAAGAGGTTTTTGAGCCATATGTGAGCTTGGAAATTGTTTCTCCTTCTAATTATCTAGGTCCGATTATGGAAGTAATGAACAATACTCGAGCACAGTATCAAGACACTGAATATCTGGACAGCGAAAGAATGGTGATTAAATTTGATTGTCCACTCACAGATGTGGTGACAAATTTGCATGATGATTTGAAAAGTGCTTCTTCGGGCTATGCTTCGATGAATTATGAAGTCAAAGATTATCGCTCATATGATTTGGTAAAAATGGACATTTTAGTAGCGGAAGAAAAAATTGAAGCTTTTTCGCGGATTGTGCCAAGAGAAAAGGCTAATTCAGAAGGAAAAAGAGTAGTGACAAAACTCAAAGATGTTATCCCTCGACAAAATTTTCAAGTGGCTATCCAGGCTTCTATTGGTGGAAAAATAATTGCCAGAGAAACTATTAAGGCTTTTCGAAAAGATGTGATTAGTGGACTTTATGGTGGGGATATCACTAGAAAAAGAAAACTTTTAGAAAAACAGAAAAAAGGCAAAAAGAAAATGAAGAATATTGGGCGAGTTTCTATCCCGCCAGAAGCTTTTTTGTCAGTATTGAAAAAATAGTTTTGTCGAATTTTAACTTTTCTGATATAATAAAAATATGAGAACAAAACGAAGTCGAAAATGGATACAAAGAATTTGGTTGGTGATTTCAATCGTTGCAGTTTTAGCAATGGTGGCCTTTACTATTGCGCCAGCACTCCAATATTAAATTAAATAAAAAAAATAATTTAATGAAAAATAAAGATTCAAGTGGTTCTTGGAAAATTGGACCCATTATTTTTCTCGCTATCATTGCTTTTGGTTTCTTGAGTTTTTCATTGTATAAAGAATTTTCCAAGAAAAAGGTAGTAGAAAGTGAAATAGAAGCATTGAAGGAGCAAGCAGAAAAAATAAAGCAAGAAAATATGAGCTTGGAAGAACGGATAGCATACCTTAGCAGTCAGGATTACCAAAAAATTCAAGCTAAAGACAAACTTGATCTTCAAGATCCCAATGAGAATGTTGTGGTCATTACGCAAGACCTAGATATCCCAACCCAAAAAACACAAGAGCTGGAAACAAAAAATGACAATCAAAACACCTATCCTACAGAAAAAACTTCCAATCTTTTGAAATGGTGGAATTATTTTTTTAATAAATAAAAAATGAACAAACAGAAAAAAGAAGAAAGAAGAATAAAAATTCAAACTATCATCAAAACTTTTGTCATTTTGATTTTGGCTTATATCACCGCTATTGGCGCATTTCTTTGTTTCTTTCCAGAAAACGAAAACCGCGTTGTACGAGCAACTGCCGAAATCATTCCTTATCCATCTGCTTTTTCTAGTTCTATTTTTATCACTACTGAAAGATTACAAGATCAACTTGCTGGAGCTAAAAAGTTTTATGAGAGCCAGGATTTTTCGAAGATGGGCTTACGAGTTGATTTTGGAACTACCGATGGCCAGAAAAGATTATTCATAAAAGAAAAAAATATTCTCAATAAACTAATTGACGATGCCATCATTGAAAAAGAAGCGAGGAGGAAAGGCATCGTGATTTCAAAAGAATTGCTTGATCAAGAAGTGGACAGAAAAATGAAAGAATATGGTACCCAAGATTATCTCAAAAATAATTTAGAAAAATTATACGGCTGGAGTGTGGATGATTTCAAGAAAAATATAGTAAAGCCAGATCTGTATCAAGAAAAAGTATTTGCAGATATTCAAAAAAATGACACGTCTTTTGAAGAAGCGCGCAAAAAAATCAACCAGGCTAAAAATGATCTTGAAAAAGATCTGAGTTTTTCTGATACCGCCAAGAAATATTCCCAGGGCGAAAGCGCCAAAAATGGTGGGGCGCTAGGCTGGTTTAGCGCCAATCAAATGCTCCCGGAAGTAGCCAGCGCCATTTTCAATCTGGAAAAAGGCGAACAAAGCGAGATCATTGAAAGTTCAATTGGATTCCATATAGTTTTAGTTGAAGACAAAAAAAATCAAGATGAGCAGGATTTATTGAAAATAAGTCAGATATTTGTTCCGACCAAAACCTTCGCTCAGTGGCTATTGGACGCCAAGAAAGATTATCGGATTTTCATTCCAATTGGGAAATTTAGTTGGAACAACGAAACTAAGCAAGTGGAATTCCGTGATAAATCCTTGCGAGAGTATGAGAATGATTTACTAGAAAATCCCATTAATGATCCATCGATAATATTTTAAGTTAATAATTAATTATAAATAAAATTATGCCAAAAGCAAAAGTAAACGAAGATCTCTGCATCGGTTGTGGAACCTGCGAGACTCTTTGTCCGAATGTATTTAAATTAGAAGATGAAGGTAAGGGTATGAAATCAAAAGTAATAGCTGATGATTGTGGTGATTGTGATTGCCAAGAAGTGATTGATAGTTGTCCAGTGAGCGCAATTTCAATGGAATAAATTTTTCCCTAAAACTGTATTATTTTTTGTGTTCTTAATAAAATAGCTAACTATTAAAACCGCTCCCAATGTTCCAGTGGAATCTTTGGAGTGAAAAAAATAAAAATATGGAAAATACAGACAACATAAAAAACACAGAAGAAGTAGAAATAACTACAAAAAAAACCGGCCACGGTAAAACACTGCCTATTTTGGCGTTGATTATTGCAATTATTTTTATCTCGGCTGGTACAGGGGCTATTTTTGGCTTTTTAGCTTCAAAAGATAGTGCCAAGATTTTTTCTATTTTCAAAAACAAAGGTATTAGCGAGTTATTCTCTCGAAAGGATGCGTCAGAGAATAACATAATTAAACAAAAGATAGTCCAAGAAGATTCAGCCGTGATTGATGTGGTGAAAAATTCTGCACCAGCAGTGGTAAGCATTGTGATTTCTCGGGATGTGCCAAAAATTCAAAATTTTGGTAATTTGCCTAATTTTTTTGGAACACCTTTTGAATTTTATTTTGGTCCACAAAGCGGAGGAACAAATGATGATTTGGAAGGGACGAGGAAGCAAACCATTGGAGGCGGAACTGGATTTTTCATAACAAAAGATGGAATGATTGTCACTAATCGTCATGTAGTGGATGATTCTTCAGCGGATTATACTGTAGTCACAAATGACGACAAGGAATATCCAGCCAAAGTTTTGGCCGTTGATCCGAATAATGATATTGCGATTATAAAAATTGAAGGAGATAATTTTACAACTTTGGAACTAGGCGATTCCGATTCAATCCAAATCGGACAAACAGTCGTCGCGATTGGAAATTCCTTGGGTGAATTTTCCAACACTGTGAGTCGAGGCATTATTTCTGGTCTCAAGAGAAGTCTGACTGCTGGAGATGGAAGGGGACAAGCAGAAAAACTAAATAACATAATTCAAACTGACGCCGCAATTAACCCTGGAAATTCTGGCGGACCACTTTTGAATATCGATGGTCAAGTAATCGGAGTGAGTGTAGCAATCGCTCAAGGCGCGCAAAATATTGGATTTGCTATTCCAGTAAATCAAGTCAAGAAAATCACTGAACAAGTGAAAAAAACTGGCAAAATTTCGACGCCCTATCTGGGGGTTCGCTATGTTTTGATTGATAAGGCCTTGCAAAAAGAAAACGATTTGCCGTATAATTATGGTGCTTTGGTGGCACGAGGTGATAAGATTACTGATTTTGCTGTGATGCCTGGTTCGCCAGCTGATAAGGCGGACTTAGTTGAGAATGATATAGTGCTAGAGATAGATGGCAAAAAAATTAGCGCAGAAGATAGTGAAAATGATCTTTCATCCCTAATTTCTCAATATAGCGTGAATGATATAATTACACTTAAAATTTGGCATACGGGTGTAGAAAAAAATATAGAAGTAAAATTAGTGGAGAAAAATAAATCATAAATAATAACATGGATCTAAATAAGCTCACTACCAAGTCTCAAGAGGCCCTGCGAGATTCGCAGGAATTAGCCATAATAAAAAACCAACCCCAGGTGGATGCTTTTCATTTGCTCTACGCACTAATAAATCAAGAAAATTCTTCTGTGCCACTCGTTATCAAAAAACTAGAAATAAATCCGGAAAAAATCGGAGCGGAAATAATGGATATTATTGACAGTTATCCAAAAAATCCAAAAAATGGTGGTAATATTGCTCAAATTTTCATCACGCCCGAAGTAATTGTGATTCTAAATGGCGCTCAGCAAGAAGCCAAGAAAATCGGAGATGAATATATTTCCACGGAACATATTCTATTATCTTTCCTATCAATCAAAACTCCCTATAAAGAATTTCTGGAAAAAAGAGGCATAAATTATGAAGAAGTTCTAAAAACACTTTCTCAAATTCGAGGAGGACAAAGAGTTGACTCACCTGAGCCAGAATCAAAACTTCAGGTAATGGAAAAATATGCCGTGAATCTCACGGAACTCGCTAGAAACAAAAAGCTTGATCCGGTCATTGGCAGGGACAGCGAGATTCGTCGCGTGATGCAAGTTTTGAGCCGAAGAACCAAGAATAATCCCGTGCTCATTGGAGAAGCAGGCACTGGCAAAACAGCCATAGCAGAAGGTTTGGCGCAAAGGATTGCCGATGGTGATGTACCGGAAACACTCAAGGATAAAATCTTAGTTTCGCTGGATCTCGGTTCTCTTTTGGCTGGCACAAAGTTTCGTGGTGAATTTGAAGAAAGACTAAAAGCGATTATCAATGAAATTGATCGAGGCGCTGGCAAGTATATTCTTTTTATTGATGAACTCCACACTCTCGTGGGCGCAGGAGCGATTGAAGGCGCCATGGATGCTTCAAATATGTTGAAACCTGCGCTTGCGCGTGGAAGAATAAAAATGATTGGTGCGACAACTACGCGCGAATATCAAAAATATATTGAGAAGGATACGGCGCTGGAGCGACGTTTTCAGCCCATTATTGTGGCTGAGCCATCTCTGGAAGATACGATTGCAATTTTACGCGGTCTCAAGGAAAAATATGAGGTGCATCATGGGGTAAAAATAACGGATAGTGCTATTTGGGAAGCGGTGAAGCTTTCTGATCGCTACATTACCGACCGATTTTTGCCAGATAAAGCAGTAGATTTAATTGATGAAGCCACTAGCGCAATGCGCATGGAAATTGATTCAATGCCAGCCGAAATTGATTCAACTCAAAGACTGATGCGCCGAATGGAAATTGAAAAGAAAGCTTTGGAAAAAGAAAAAAATCCAGAATCAAAAAAAAGAACTCGGGAACTAAACAAAAAATTAGCGGAAACGAAAGAGCAGTCGCAAAAGATAATGTTGCAATGGAAAATGGAAAAGGATTTGATAACCAATATCAGAAAGCATTCAGCTGAAATTGAACAGCTGAAATCTGAAGCGGAAATTTCCGAGCGAAAAATGGAGTTGGACAAGGTAGCTGAAATTCGTTATGGAAAAATTCCGGAACTGGAGAAAAAAATTAAACTGGAGAAAAATAAGCTAGATAACATTCAAAGTAAAAATGCCATTCTCAAGGAAGAAGTGACGCCGGAGGATATTGCCAAGGTTGTTTCGCGTTGGACTGGCATTCCTGTGTCGAAAATGATTCAAGATGAATCAGAAAAATTAGTCGCTATGGAGCAGGAATTATCGCACAGGGTGGTGGGTCAAGAAGAGGCGATTAAGGCTGTTTCTAATGCCATTAGGCGATCACGCTCCGGCATTTCACAACCTAATCGACCAATTGGTTCATTTATTTTTTTGGGTCCAACTGGAGTAGGGAAAACAGAACTCGCGAAAGCTTTGGCTGAATTTCTTTTTGATGATGAATCCGCGATGATTCGCGTGGATATGAGCGAATATATGGAATCGCACAGCGTTTCTAAACTCATCGGTTCGCCTCCTGGGTACGTGGGATATGAAGAAGGAGGACAACTCACGGAAATCATCCGCAAAAAACCCTACAGCGTAATTCTGTTTGATGAAATTGAAAAAGCCAATTCGCAAGTTTTCAATATTATGCTTCAGCTCTTGGACGAAGGGCATCTGACTGACGCTAAGGGTCGGAAAGTTAATTTCAAAAATACCGTGGTGATTATGACTTCCAATATCGGTTCCGATATAATTTACAAAAGCGGATTAGGTTTCAAAGATGACCAAGAACAAGAAGTTTTAGGCGAAGAGGAAATGAAGGAAAAAGTTTTGTCGTCCTTGCGAGAAAATTTCAAACCGGAATTTTTGAATCGTCTGGACGAGATAATTATCTTTCATCCAATCAATCCTAAAATGCTCAGTCTCATCACTGAACTGGAACTGCAAAAAATTCAATCCCGCCTAAGTGACAAAAACATCAAAATAACTCTCTCTAAAGAAGCTAAAAAATATCTCGCCAAAAAAGGTTTCGACCCCGCCTACGGCGCTCGCCCACTCAAGCGAATTATCCAAAACGAAATCTTAGACGAGTTGGCACTTCAAATAATTGAAGGAAAAATCAAAGAAGGGGAGAAGGTCAAGATTGATCTCGAAAAAGAAAAATTGGTTTTTGAGAAATAGTCGAAGTTAATGCAAATAGGGGGATTGTGAAAATTCTGAAAAATAGATGATTTTGTATGCACAGTAAAGCTGTGTTATACTTGGTAAATAATTCGCATGTGCGCATTCGCAGACGCGCTATTCGCATACTATGTTTTTGAAACTGCAACCACTCTTATATAGCCTAATTTTTCTAGCTGGCTTGGAACTCATTGTTTTTTTTCATGAACATGTTCCTTTAATTATCCTTTTTTTGCTCTTGATGGCAATGTTCCAAGGCTGGAAAATTGGGAGGAAATGGAAATTTTCCGTTTTGCCGATTTCTTTTGTGCTCTCCAGTGTAGCGCTTCTTTATCTCGTGACAATTCGCTATGAACAACAAGCCTTCATAATCTTGGCTTCGAGTATGTATTATCTTTCTCTTTTGGGCGCATATCGCCTAAGTCTTTATGAAAGAGATCAAACTGCCAGAGGTATGACGGCGGCGGCCACTATTTCCACGATTTTTTTCACTTATGCCAGCGCCTATGGACTGTATCTGAATTTTTTGGTACCACTATACTATTTAATGATAGTCTATCTTCTCGCCACGCTTTTTGTGAGCTATCAATACTTTTCAATCCTGCATATTGATAAAAAACTGGTTTGGTCTTATAGCTTGCTTTTGTCTTTGACTATGGCAGAAATAGCTTGGACGATAAACTTTTGGCCTTTCGGCTATTTGACGAGTGGTGTGATTGCGCTTATAATGTATTTTGTGCTTTGGGACATCATTCAAAGCTATTTCCTGAGTATTTTAAGCAAAAAAAGAGTAGTCGCTAATCTAATTTTTTTCTCTATTCTAATTGGTCTTGTGCTCATTAGTTCTAAGTGGATACCAGTAATTTAAATAAACCATTATGTTTAAAAAAATAATTTTTATCGTGGGAATAATTTTAATCGCAGGACTAAGTGGGATAATCGCTGATCGCTATTTTTTCCCCTATCTAGCCACGAGTCGATTTTTCGCAAAAAATGAATTTCTAAAAAAAGCCACAGAGAACGTGACGGTTATCAACAAAACAGAGCAGGTTTATGTCAAAGAAGATTCTTCTATAACCAAAATAACCAATCAAGTTGTTCCGGCCATTGTGAATATTGCAACTTATTCAGAAAATATCAACAAAAATTCTTCGCAAAAAAATTTGGTTATGAGCGTAAATGGAACCGGAGAGATTTTGACTAGTGATGGAATAATCATGACAACTGCCAGTGCAATCATTCCTGACTATTCGACTTCTAAAAAATCATTAGCCCTGGATTCAGCTAGGCGATATAAGGTCATAACCAACAATGGCAATGTTTATGATGCAAAAATTCTAGGCATTGATTCTTGGAGTAATTTAGCTTTTTTGAAAATTACCGCTAGTAATCTACCAGTAATCTCTTTTGGAAATTCCGATGAGTATAATCCTGGTGAAAAATTAATTGCTATTAGCAACAATACCTCAGATTATCAAAATAAATTCACAGCAGGACTTCTCAGTAGCTTTGATGCTTCATACAATATTTCTGGAGAAGCGCTTTCAAAATCAGAAACAATTGAAGGAGTATTCCTTAGTGATTTTAACGAAAAAATATTAGCTACAGGTAGTCCAGTGATGGATTATTCCGGCCAAATAATGGGCATTACTGGCGGAGCGATGAAAAACGGACAAATGGAATATTTTCAAATTCCTGCTAATAAAATAAAGCTAGTTTTGGAAAAGGTTATTAGTGGCGAACTAGATTCCAATATAAATCTGGGAATTTATTATTTGCCGATAAATAAATCTCTAGCACTGGCTAATAATTTATCAACCGATCAAGGAGCACTGATTTATAGCGCTTCTGGTCAGCAAGGTTTGGCAATTATTTCTGGTTCAGTTGCTGATAAGGCGGGACTTAAGATAAATGATATTATAACTAAAGTTGAAAATGTGGAAATAAGCGCCAAGAATAACTTGTCAGACATTCTATATCAATACAAGAAAGGGGACAGGGTTGAATTTACAGTTTTGCGAGCAGGGCAAGAAATGAAAGCAATGGTACAATTATAAACTTGTTATATAAAAAAATATCCAACAAAAAAAGCTTCTTTCTAAGGAAGCTTTTTTTAATATACCACAAGAAAGAATTCGAAAATTATTTATATCTTAATGCTTCCAAAGCATTCAATCGAGCAGCTCGTCTAGCTGGATAAATTCCAGTAATCACACCTACAACTGTAGAAAATATCATTATGAAAGCGATAAACCAAACTGGTCTGGCAAATAGATTAGCTTGAATTCCTCCAAACATTCCAGCTAAGAAGTTCATTCCATAGTTGACCAAACTACTCAAGAGAAATCCCATCACCACCCCGAAGAATCCTCCAAAAAATCCAATAATCATTGATTCTGTGAGGAACATTCGCCAAATGTCATAGGAAGAAGCTCCAATGGTTTTCATAATACCAATTTCTTGAGTTCTTTCCAAAAGAGCAATAGTCATAGTGTTGAACATTCCGATGGCGCTGACTACAAGTGCAACTACTCCAAACAGTGCCAGCACTATTTGAGCAATTGAGAAGATTTGTTTGGCTTGATCAACTGTTTCCGAAACGGAACTAACGAAAAATCCCTTTTCAATAATGCGAGCTCGAGCCGGCTCAAGATTGGTAGTTGAATTTACCCGTACTTTTAGTTTGTCATAAGTATTAAAAGTTATTTCAGAAACCGAAGAATCAGGGACATAGATATAAGCATTGGAAATATCATCCACTACTCCAGAAATTTTATAGGTTTTATTCACATATTCAATAGGAGTTGACTCCGCGACAACATTTTCCCCTGCAGGAGTTTCTTCAGCGGAAACTGTCTGATTGTTTTGTTTGGGTGGGTTTTTAGCGAGTCGAATAGTTATTTCATTATCAGCAAAGTCATCCTTGCTAATATCTAGTAATTGCAAAGCAGCTAAAGAAATTATCATTTTGTCATTCTCACTATCCTTGAAAATCTTTCCCTTGTCCACAGCTATGCCTTCAAGACTAAGAAATCTAGGATTGACAATATTTATCTTGGCCGCTGAAGTAAGTCCATTGCCAGATATTTGGGAATCTTGAGAGACCAAAGGATAGATATCAGTTATTTCCGAAATTTCCTTTATGGAAGTGATACTTTCTTTATTTAGGTCTATCGCTTCGCTATTTTGTGTGACGTCCAGCGCAAGAAGAGAATCTTGGGTGGCGATATTTTCCAAAATAAGTTTCTGTAGACCATAACCCAAAGAAACTAAAAAGAAAATGGTTCCGATACCAATGCTGATTCCAAGCACAGTGAGCAATGTTCGCAAACGATTGTTTTTGAATGAGCGAGTTGAAATTCGAAATACATCTATGGATAACATATTATATTTTTTTTATTGGATTATTTATATTCGTGTTGTTTTTTTCTGGCTCAATTTTTAGCCCAAAACCAACAATTAAAATCAAATCTAATTCGCGCAGTATTTTATGCACTGTTTGCTTGTTGAGTCCTGCTCCACCTGCATTTTGTGGAACGTCTAATAGTTTTCTGAAATCAATAAATGGTATTTCATCATCAATTCTTCTTCTAATCAGATCAGCCACTTTCGCCTTAGAATCTTCAGGGATATGTATATTCCTTTTTTGAATGAAATAATTTATAACAAACTTGGCTTTTTCTTCAGAAGTATGTTTACCAAAAACTTCGGTTGCTGCTCGCGCCAATTCTTCCAATTCCAAGGTGAAGCCCTTAGCGATACGTTGATCGAGTCCCGCACCACCCTTTTCCATTGGTTTGTCTAATTGTTCAAAAAGATTTTGCTCACTATAGACACCCGACATTTTCAATCGAATTGATTCTTCAATGACTTTCATTTGATTTTCCTCATATGGGATGAAGAATGACTCTGCAATTAGTTTGGCTTTTAATGGCTCCATAAGAAAACCAATTTGTTTTTCGGATAGTCCACGGAATTTCTCCATAATTTTGTCAAAAACAGATTTTCCTTCCTCAACCTTGGACTCCACTTCATGAGAAGTGCCAGCTGCATCTTTCCATTCTTCCTTAGTGATTTTTCCGTCTTTCATATAGATGATATGCGTTCCCCAATCAGCGTTTTCCGGATTATGCGTGACAAGAATGATTGTTTTGCCTTCTTGCTTGTTCAATTCTCCCAAAATTTGCATCACATTATTAGCCGAAGCGCTGTCCAAATTTCCTACCGGTTCGTCGGCCAACACCAAAAATGGATCATTTACAATTGATCTGGCGATACCAATTCGTTGTTGCTGTCCACCAGACAACTGACTAGGCACTTTTTTCCATTGTTCCTTTATCCCAAATCTTTCCAAGAGCATCATCACTTTTCTTTCTCTTTCGCCCTTTCTAACATTGACAAAAATCTGTGGCAAAGCCACATTATCCAAAACTGAAAGCGTTGAAATCAAATTATATGACTGAAAAACCATTCCGATTTTACTGCGATGAAATTGAATTCGCTCAGTGGCTTTCATTTTCAAAATATCAATATCATTTATCCTGACATTGCCTTCATCCGGATCTTCTAGCCCGGCGATAATATTCAAAAGTGATGATTTTCCGCAACCGGATGGTCCAAGAATCACCACAAATTCTCCTTTCTTAATTGTGAGATTAACATCAAATAATGACTGAAAAGCATTGTCTTTTCCACGATTATAGGTGAGATTTATATGCTCCATCTCAACCAGTTTTTCTTTTAGTTCCATTTTTGTTTTAAAGTTTGTTAGAGATTAATTTATGATGAAATTATACTATGTTTTTTGATATTTGACAAATGTTTGGTTTTCTGCTAATATTCACCGTTAAATCTTTTAAGAAATTAAATAAATTTATGGAGTTCGAAAATATGCTTAAATTAGCCAAAAAATACCTTACAACCGCCATTCTGGCTGGGTTATTTTTAGGAGCCATTTCTTTTTTGGTTCTCATTGTCACACAAAAGAGTTTTCGCTCAAATACGGATATTTTGATTGTACAAAATCAAGAAGGAGCGGTGGATTATTATGCTATGTCTCGCTCAGCAGATTATTTGTCAAGCATTCTTTCTGAATCAGTGTATAGCGAAAAATTCCTTGACGAAACAATTGCCACAGGAAAAATTTCGACTAATTTATTTTCCGGCAGTCAGGCCGACAAACTAAAGGCTTGGCAAAAAACCATCAATATCAAGAAAAATTCCACTGTTGGCATTTTGAGTTTGGAAATTTTCGGCAACACCGAACGACAAACAAACGATATTTCCAATGGGGTATTGGATGTGCTCATCAACAAAAATTCAATGTTTCTCGGTACTAACCAAAATCTGAAAATTCAAGTTCTTTCTGGACCGATTATCGAAAAAAATCCGTCTTTTTTTCAAATTATCTTGGCAAGTCTTGGAGGATTTATCGTGGGAATGATCTTGATTTTTATGTTTGGAATTTATCGTAGTCAAATTGGAAATGCAAAAGATGAAAGTTATCTGTCAGCCGATAGTGATTATTGGAAAGAAAGATTGAATCAAAAATAATTGTGTCATATTTTTGTAGTTTGATTATTCCGGAATTTCAGCTTAAATAGGCTGATCCGCCTTGGGCGGAGATTCCGGAATTCCCAAACCACGAAAAATTTTGTGGTTTAAGTTCGTTAAAAATTATCGCAATTAAAAAGCGTCTATAATATAAAACTACAACCAAAAAACAGGAGAACAGGCAGTGAAAAAATCATTATTACTTACATTGGCAATTATGTTGCTCACAGTTAGTTCCGTGAGTGGCCAGGCTTGTTTTATTACAGCCATGGCCATGGCCGACGACAATCAAACATCCAACCCGAGCCAGATGAGCTCGGAAAACTACATTCTTACTGGAGGGTTAAATTCTTACCCTTATTCAACTCCGGAACAGAAGCCCAGTCAAAATTTTGAACACGAACTGGACGTTGGAACTGGTATTTGGAATAATTCAAACGCCGGATCCAAGGGAGACTGGTGGTATGGGGAATATAAACTTTCCTTTCGAAACCTCAGCACCCAAATTGGCAATGGATATCTCACTCCTAGGATCGGAATTTTTGCCCGAGGCGACTTTGGCGAAACCGACCAAGACTATGAGTGGAATAATTGGGGGATTGGCCCTCAAGCCGGTTTTATTTGGACCGGAAAAACAGATACGGGATATCCGCACCAAATTCAACTGAATGGTCGGTTGATTTGGGAAAATAATGAAGGAGAAAATAAAACTTCGGGATATAAAAAGACTGAAGATCATCTTATTCCTGGATATTATCTTGAGTATCTTCGGCAATTTCAGCCGGAATGGTTATGGATAATTTATTCTGAAGGTTGGTTTGATGGAAATGGCAACTTTCAGTCCACTTGGGCTGGGGATAAAATTTCTGATCGAACTTCGCTCACTTTTGGTGGGAAAATCCACAAAGATTTTTCTCCTGACTGGGCGGGCCGACTCGGTGTACAATACGGGATGACGCCGGAAAACAACCGGAAAAATCTCGGATTAAACGCCGAGGCGCGTTATCGTGAGTGGTTGATATTTGGACCGCTTTTTGACTATAACCTTAACTCCGATGATCAGCTGGAAAAAAACAGTTGGTCGGCTGGACTGTTTGTTCGGCTTGAATTAATAAATTAACCAAAAAAATACCTGCAGGAGGACGCCATGAAAAAACTCAGCTTTACCGCATTAATTATTTTTTGTATTTTTATTTTCTCTGTCCCGGTCGACGCCACACCCAAACTCGTGGATGTTATTCCAGCATGTGATGGCAATGGCAATGTCACAATTCCGCCATTACCATCCGGCGCCATATTTTTGAATGTTGAGATCTACGACGACATTCGCGGTATTAAACCGCGTATGATCGGACCGGCATCAGCATTCCGGCTTCAACCCGGCGAATCGTTTAATTTTCTCTGGAAGGATTCGGAGGATTGCGTGTGGTACCAAATGATCACACCCTTCTCAAAAGCATCTGGACTGCTGACGGATTGTTCAGATTCGCGGGGATGCAAGTATACATTTCAAGGCGACATGCAACCGAAATCGGTTACTGCCGTATTGTATACTGGAAATTCCCCGAATGTTTATGACGGAACACTTAAGGACAACTCAAAGCCATGTGGTAATGTACCATGTGATAATGTTGTCAAAGTCGTTCCCGCTCCAGTCGCTCAACAAGTAGCACCGACTCCGGCACCTGTAGTTGCTACTTCAGTAGCAGTCGCAAAAACTCCGACCGTAAAAAGGCCGAAGACAAAAAAATGCGACCCCTGCATGGAAATTGTAAAGGTACAGGATAGAGTCGGAGAAGCGACACTAGAAGAAAAGGCGTCAGGTCTCGGCGACCTCCATAAGAAGCAGACCAAACAATTAAAGGTCATCGGCGAGCCAAAAAAAGAAGGCGAAACGATTTTTACGAAACTCGAAAAAATCGAATCGCTGGTAACACCACCACCTTTGCCAAAATACACGCCTCCGCCGTCAAAAAATCTTTGGCAAAAAACGCTTGACATATGGTGGGCGTGGCTCCTCCTTATTTTCTTAGGCGTAATGTTATATCATCTTGGCTCAAGGCGACGACGACAACCATAACTTTCAACCCCGCCAGCCAAAGGCTCGTCGGATTGCGATAATTTTAACGATAACCCCCGGACTCACTATTGAGTTTCCGGGGGTTATTTATTTTCATTTAATTTATAATTTTTTATTACACCACAAATGCTATGTTGTGGTTTTATTGCTTCAGCTGTAGTATTAAGTAAGGAGGAACTTAATTTTCTTTAACAATCAAATATTGAAAGGAGGGGATAGTACTTTTTAGTTTTTTTAGAAAAATGGCATAACGCCAAAACATATTATTTTTCTAAGGAGGATGTACCATGAAAAAATATGCTTTTATTGCAGTGTTTTGTTTGTTTTTTTTCGCCAGCTTATCTTCCGCAACCGGACTGTATATTAATTATAACCCAACTACTGAGACCCTTTGGGTGGAAGGCTCCAAATTCATCACTTGGGGCTGTAATGATGAAGAAGTGGTCGAGTGGGATCGTTTCGTGTTAGGGGAAAATAAGCTCCCACAAATGTTTTTAGTCGCTTACGGCGTTGGCGAATCAAAACTGGCGGCTTATCAGTTGCCAGTCTCTAAACAAATGCTATTTTATGGAAAATTGGACGGTGTCCCTCCTGGGACAGAGTTCCAAATCAAAGCGCTTGTTTGGAAAAACAATGTCCCAACATGGCAGTTTTGGGCGATTGATACGACACATCCTATCCCCGCAGAACTCAACTCTCGCGGAGTAATAAAAATTCAAAGAGATCCCGGGTGGATTTTCAAAACCACCCTCTGCCAATAACCCTTGGCCGACATTTCGGCCACAACCAGAAGCCCTGTAGTTCATATAAATTCATATGAACTCAGGGCTTGCTTTTTTTTAGGATTTGTGCTATTGTTTTGTGTTATATAGGAAACATACAATATGCCTCAAATTAGCCAAAAATCGAATATCGACCTCGAAACAATCAGCGCGATTTTTATTATAATTTTCGTGAGCACTTTTATCTTGACAAATTTCTTGGTTGGATTTATTTTGCCACTCTACATCTTAGCAATGGGAATAAGTTTGGTTCTGACTCTTTTTCTCCCACGCTCCGGACTTTTTGCCCTCACATTTCTCACTATTATCTTTGAAAGATTTTTCACCCTTTCCACAATCTTGATGGGAAAAGTAGAATACAAAATTTATCCATTAGACATAATTCTTTTGGCAATTTTTATTAGTGTTTTGATCCAGCTAATTTTCAAGATAATCAAATCTGTGCATATGCAAAAATCTGATTATTTGCTTTGGGCATTTATATTTCTTAATATTTTCTATTTCTTTTTTAGCACCTACATAATTAAAGCTGATTCGATCCTAGCTTTTTCTACGCTAAAAAATTATGCTTTCTACCCACTGATTTACTTTACTACATTCATCTTAATTAGAAATGTAGATGACCTGAAAAGATTTTTTCAATTTTTTCTTACGGGAGCAATTTTTGTTATTAGTTTTATAATTTATGGCATCGTAAACGGGGAAGGTTTATGGACGCAATTTACTCCGCTTTCAACAGAAGGCGTCAGAATTTTGGCATTTACTCACGGACTTTATCTTTCCCTGGCCTTTATTTCTGCTTTAGCTTATTTAATCTTTCAAAAGGGAAGGGAGAATCTTTTCTACTGGCTTTTAGCCATTTGGGGAATTGGAATTATTGGCACAATGATGCGCCATCTTTGGATATCTCTTGTTTCAACTATGTTTCTTATTTATATCCTACTTTCAAAAGAAAATAGAAAAAAAATTAGAGAAATTTCCTATAGATATATTTTTATTTTTCTTTGTCTTGGAATTTTTGTAATTTACGCGATGTCGATGAATCCGAGTTCAAAAATATACACTAGTTTTCAAAACACAACCAAAGCGGTATTCCAAAGAGGAGCCTCGATTGGAAAGGCAAATTCTGATGAAAGTTTTGCGTGGAGAAAATTAGTTTGGAATGCATCATATAAAGAATTCCAGAAAAATCCGATCTTGGGAATTGGAACTGGAAAAAAAGTTTATGCTGAAACGGAAAGTTATCGTGATTACATTGAAGTGCGCAATATCCATAATTCATATCTGTCAATTTTTATTCAGTTAGGAATTCTGGGTATAGGGATATTTCTGCTATTTTTATATAATAATATAAAAGAGCTCATTCAAAGTATTACTATAAGGGAAAATATTTTTTATAAATTTTCCGTTCTGGGTGCGCTTTCAATTTTTGTAATCGCACTCTGTTTTCAGCCATATCTTGAAACTAATTTGCTTTCAATTTTTTTCTGGATAGCCTTGGGAATATCGCGAAAAATAACTATATGAAAATTTTAGAAATAAATAAATATAACTATCCCAAGGGTGGCGCTGATCGACACTTCTTGGATGTTGTTTCACTGCTCGAATCAAAAAGTCACGAAGTGGCAATTTTTTCTATGGAAAATGAGAAAAACGAACCTTCTCAATGGGAAAAATATTTCGTGAGTTATGTTGGGTATAATAAAAATGATTCCACTATTGTACAAAAAATAATTGGGGTGTGCCGAATGTTCTATTCTTTTGAAGCCAAGAGAAAAATCAAAAAGCTCTTGAATGATTTTCAACCAGACATTGTCCATATTCACAATACCTATCATCAAATTTCTTTTTCTATAATTAGCGAAATTAAAAGAAGAAAAATTCCAATCATCATGACTGTGCATGATTATCATTTGATTTCTCCTGACAAAGACGAGTTCTTGGAAAGTGTTGGCAAAAAATATTGGAAGTTTTTATTCCTAAGCCAAAAATATTCGTTGCCAAAAAGATTACTTTTAGTCTTAAAAACTTATTTTGAAGATATTTTGGGCTGGAAAGATAAAATAGACTTATTTATTTCTCCAAGTTTGTTTGTAGCCGAAAAACTCAAAAAATGGGGGATAGAAAGTAAAAAAATACTTAATTTAAGCCATTTTGTCCCCGATTCAAAGTTAGACGAAAAACTTGAGGATCAAAAACACTCTCCTTATGCCTTCTATTTTGGGAGAATTTCTAAGGATAAGGGCGTGCCGGAATTAATGAAAACTTTTCAAAAGATTAGCGGCATAAAATTGTATATTGCCGGAGAAATCGAAGATGATACGCAGATAATTCAGGATAAAAATATCAAATATTTGGGAAAATTAACCAAAGAAGAAGTTCAAAGTTACATAAAAAAAGCTGCCTTTTGCGTTTCTTTTTCTCGCTTGCCGGAAACTTTCGGCCTAGTCGCTCTAGAATCAATTGCACTAGGAAAACCCTTTGTTGGCCTCAATGCTGGCGCTTACAGGGAAATAATCGAGCAAGGAAAAACCGGTTTTATTTGTAATAATATCAGAGAAGTCGAGGAAAAAATTTCCCAAATAGTTTCTAAGACTATTATTTTTAATGAAATAGAAATCGCGCAAATTGCCCAAGAAAAATTCGGACAAGAAAAATATTATCAGAAATTTATGGAAATTATAGAAACATTAACACGATAATTGAAAGATTTTAATAGAGTCAAAAAAAACAAACAACCAAAAATAACACAAAAAAAAAGGAGAACGACGATGAAGTACCTTAAAAAAATGGCAGTAGCATTATTGGCAATCATTTCTCTTACCGCTTGTAGCGGTGGGGGAGGATCATCAGATAAAAACAATTCAAATCCGCCAGTAGAAGAAGAAGTTTACCACAACCTTCAATTTTCTAATGACGGCTCGCTTTTAGTTAAGCTGGCCATCAAAGAAGGAAATGTCGTTAATATCGTAAAGGATGGTAAAGCGGCAACCCTTCCAGTTAATCAAACCAAACGGGTTATCTGGAACGGAATGTGTGGCTGGCCGTATAAGCTAGCTATATTTATCAACAATGCCACAAGCATAACTGAACTTTTTACCACCGGTGACAAAGGATTGGTTACGATTGAATCAAAAAGCGGAGAAGTATATTCCATTAATATTGATTTCGTCAAAACCAACGGTACGAAAAAGAATGGATTGGTTTCCTACGGAGACGGAAATCCCCATTGCTCTTGGGAATAAAACTCCCAGCGAAAAAATCGATAAGGTCGAGTCGTGCCACTGCACTTCTCGGCCTTATTTTTTTGACTTTTTATACACAAAAAAATTCAAATTTGGTTGTATTAAATAATAGAAAAAAACAGAACTAAAAAAATTTGACAAAATTAAGCTAAAGTGCTATTGTCCATTGTTAATAATTAATCATATTTATAAACAAATGTTTAAGTTTAAACAAGTAGTCCGAGTGAATAAAGGGCTAAAAATAGCTATTTTTACGTTTCTTGCATTGACAATCATAACCTTGCCGATGTTTGCTTCTTCTAGTCGAAAAAGTTATCTCTATGTAGATCATAAGGCAGGGGATAATCGGGATGGTTCCGCTTCGCATCCATACAAGTCAATCAGCGAGGCTATTGATCATGCTAAAGATAAGGCAGAAATTCATGTTGCAAAAGGAGAATACAAGGAAAATATTTCTCTTAAAAATGGAATAAAAATTTTTGGAGAAGATAGAGAAAAAACCATAATCAAAGCGAAGAAAGAAAAGCAAGCTACGATATCAATGAAAAATAATTCCACAATCGATGGTGTCACTATTAGAAATGGCAAAAATGGAATTTGGGTGGAGAAAGATGCTGAGGCGAGTATCATTAATTGTATCGTGAAAGACAATGGTACTGGTATTGCTATTGAAGGAGGAAACACAAAAAAATCTAATCAGGTTTCTATTTCTAAAACTAAAATTAAGGATAATAACTGGTCGGGCATTTATGGAGCTGGGGCCAGAAGAATTTCGATAACCGAAAGTGAAATTTCTGGCAACAAAAAAGATGGGATTGATTTGGCACGGGGAACAAGCGCTTGGATAGGTGGGACTTCCATAAAGGACAACAAGGGTAGTGGAATGAAACTTGTTATTGATCAATCCAGCATTTGGACTAAAAATAATGACATTCGCAGAAACAGTCGAGAGGGAATCGAAATTTCTTCTTATGGCACTGATGGAAGAATTGATATTTCCAAAACAAAAATTGTGGATAATGGTCGCCATGGAATTGCTCGGCTTCAAAGAGCTGGCTATATTTCTTGGACAAAAAATCTAACCTACGGAATTACTCCAGAGATTTGGGGAAATATTTCCGGAGACATTTCTAGCGTGCTTTATATAAAATAAAATAACAGAATGAAAATTGCGTTTATAGGTCAAAAAGGAATACCAGCGAAATCCGGTGGAGTTGAGAAACATGTTGAGGAAATCGCTGCCAGACTTGCCCAAAAAGGACATGGGGTTTTTGTGTATGTGCGAAATAACTATACGCCAAAAAATCTGAATGTTTACCGGGGTATAAAACTCATTCATTTGCCAAGTATTCCAACCAAGCACCTAGACGCAATTAGCCACACTTTTCTTGCTACGATCCACGCTCTATTTCAAAACTACGACGTACTTCACTATCAAGCAATTGGACCAAGTTCACTTTCCATAATTCCAAAAATTTTCAAAAGAAAAACTGCTATTATCGCTACTTATCATTGCCAAGATTATTTTCACAAGAAATGGAATTGGTTTGCGCGCACCTGCCTTAAATTTGGTGAAATAGTCACCTCGGTTTTTCCCGACAAAACAATTGCGGTTTCGAAAATTTTAGGTGATTATATTTTAGCTAAATTCAAAAAACAAGCCGTGGTCATTCCTAATGGCATGAATGTTTTTCCGACGGAGGAAAGTCAATATCTGGCCAAATGGAATTTGCAAAAAGGCAGTTATATCTTGTCTGTTGGCCGATTAATTAGACATAAGGGCGTTCACTATCTTATTGAGGCTTTCAAGAATTTAGAAGATAAGCATCTAACACGCGGAAAAAAATTAGTAATTGTTGGTGATGGATTTTATACCGATGAATACGTAAAAGAAATTAAGGACGCTTCGCGTGGTCGAGAAAATATTATCTTTACCGGTAGCCAAACTAACGAAGCACTCAATCAACTTTTTTCACATAGTTATTGTTTTGTTCAGCCATCAGAATCAGAAGGGCTGTCTCTTGCGCTACTTGAAGCTATGGGATATGGCAAAGCAATTCTCTCTAGCGATATCAAAGAAAATATGCAGGCACTTAATGCTGAGGTAAGTATATCTTTTCGCTCGGGCGATGCGCGTGATTTAGAAGAAAAATTAATTTTCCTTATCAATAATCCGGCGCTCGTGAAAAATATGGGAGAAAAAGCTATGGAAAAGGCTTGGTCGCAGTTTAGCTGGGATAAAATAGTAGACCAAGTAGAAGCTGTTTACGAGGAAGTTTTGAACAAAAAACGTTCATAGAAAATTTTTATGTTAGAAATATTTAAATTAAAAAAATTCTATATTATTTTTATTTTCGCAACTGCGTTTGTTTTTTTGGTGCTTATCAATCTAAACCGCACCTATAAATCTCAAACTGATATTTTGGTTATCTTTAAAAGTGAAAAATCAGCCCAAAATGCTAATATTATCTTAGAAAATATAACTGTGCTACCAAAATCACTCTCCTTTTATGACAGAGTAGTGCAAGATGAGGAAGATGCGCAAAATGAAGTAATGTCAGAATTGCCTGATTATAAACGAAAAGATTATTGGAATGAAATAGTTGAAATCAGGAGAGTGGGCAATAGTTCTGTTTTGGAATTTATCGCAAAAGACAACGATTCATACACAGCAGAAGTCTTGAGTACACAAACAGTCAAGACTCTTCTGAGTATTATTGGTGCTTATTATGATATAAAAAATGATATTGATATTAGGATAATTGACGGTCCCATAACTAAAGATTCTTTTTCTGGTTCGTATTCTTATTCACTTCTCAAAAGTCTACCAATAGGATTCGTCTTGGCTTTTGTACTAAATTATTTTTTGTTTTTATTTATACAAGACCAGTTGAAAGAAAAACCAAAAGCAAGCCTTGCTTGGTCATATAAGGAGACGCTAAGAAACATAGAACCTAAACAACCTGAGACAAAAATATTAAAAGAAAAAAAACCAACCACAGAAACAGAAGGATACATTCCTATTTTTGGCAAAAAAGCCGTTGCACCGGATAATTTGCCGATTGCCGAAGATATTCCCGTATTTGAACAACCTCAAAAGGAAGAACCTAAAAAAGAGGGAGTAAAAACTCCACTAATTCATGAAGCTACTGCAGAAGAAGTCAAAGAAAGACTAAATCGACTTTTGAGTGGCAAGTTATAATACTATGTCAAAACAATACTCTTTGAAATTCTGGATCATTTTTTGGTCAATGGCCATAGTATTTTTGGTAGGTTTTTATTTTTTTCTAGAAGTTAGAAAACAACCAGAAAAAATTATCTCTGGGGCTATTAATTTTCTTCCGATTGAGCTTTCACAAAAAACAGAATATAAATCTATTGCCTATTTTGCAAATTATCTTTTGGCGCAAGATGATATGGAAAAAACTTTTTTGATTCTTTTTCAAAATAATATGGAGATTCGTCCAGGAGGAGGATTTATTGGAGCTTTTGGAATTTTGAAAATTAAAAACGGAAAAGTAATTGAATTTCAATCACACGACCTGTCTAATTTTGACGGGAGAATTCCATCAAACATTGAACCTCCATATCCAATGAAAGAAACTTTGCGTATAGATTCATGGAAATTGCGAGATTCCAATTGGTCGCCAGATTTTTCCGAAAATGCCAAGAAAGCTGAGTATTTTTATCGCCTAGGACAAGGTCAAGAAACTTTTGATGGCATCGTGGCAGTTAACACCAATGTGCTAAATTCTTTTTTGAAAATCACTGGACCCGTCACTTTGCCAGATTACCCAGCAACATTTAACAGTGAGAACGCTGTGTTAAATTTGGAATATCAAGTAGAGAAGGGCTATACTGAACAAGGAATTGAAAGGGGTGAGCGAAAAACTATCATGAATGAACTAGCTAACGTACTAATGGAAAAAGTTTTTACTTTGAATAATTCGCAAAAATTTGATTTGGCTAAAATTATTTTGGAAGATTTGAATAATAAAAATATTCAACTATATTTCAAAGATCAAGATTTAGAAAATCAAGCCAAGAACTCTTTTTGGGCCGGAGAAATAAATTCAACGTGGAAAGGGGATTATCTGATGATGATTGATGCTAATCTAGCATCATATAAAAGCGACTATTATATTGATCGCTCTTTTGATTATGTTGTCGATTTGTCTGGCGAAAAACCAACCGCTAATCTCAAAATAACTTATACTCATAGGGGGAAAGCCCAAGATTGGATGACTAAAGATTATCAAACCTATCTACGAGTTTATGCGCCAAAAGACGCTTGGCTAGAAAATTCTAATGACACAGGAAAAATAAAATTTGACAAAGAATTTAACAAACAATATTTTGGCACGCTTTTTACCGTACCACTCAATCAAACCAAAACTGTAGAATTTAACTATACCCTCAAAGATTTGGATATAAATAATTATGATCTATTAATACAAAAACAATCTGGTGTCTCACAGCTCCCAGGGAAAATAACAGTTATTAATAAAAATGGAGAAAGGAAAAGTTATGATGTTAACATTAAGAACGAATGGAAATTATCAAAAGAGAAATAATTTTGATATAAAATTTTTTATATAAACAAGGGAGGAAGTTTTTTTAACAATAAACCGAGGAGATTAAAAAAGGAAAATGCAATGAAAATAATTGGAGCAATCTTTGCAATTCTGGCTGTTGTTTATTTGATTTTCCGTTTTTCCAACCGCTGTCGCAAATGCGGTAGCTGGGATACGGAATATGATTTCGAAATTCCCGAAGATGGCGTTAGACTTATTTGTCAAAAATGTCATCATTCCAAATTTATCCCATAATCAACAGAAGAGGAGATATAAGTTGAAATATTATTATTTTCTCACCGGCGTTGTTTCTTGGGTTGCCGGCTTTATGCTTGTCATAGCATCTGTAAGCTATTGCATGACATAAAAAAATGCCCGAAGCCCGACCAGAGAATTTTCTGGTCGGGCTTTATTTAATTTTTGGGTGTGATAGAATAGAAAAAACAAAAGATTCCCTCTCTCCCTTTGGGAGAGATGTCGCGTACTCGCGACAGAGAGGGAAGAATTAAATTTAAAATAATAAAACAATCTTAGTTTCTCCCTCATCCGCCCTTTGGGCACCTTCTCCCTAAGGGAGAAGGGGGAAATGAAAATTTATGGAATTTATAAAAACCACCCTCAAAGACGCACGCATAATTAAGCCACAAGTTTTTGGCGACAACCGAGGATTTTTCTTGGAAAGTTATTCTAAGAAAAAATTTGAGAAAGAGGGGATTGAAGCAGAATTTGTGCAAGACAATCATTCAAAATCAGAAAAAAAAGGAACGCTTCGCGGACTGCATTTTCAACTTCCACCATATGTGCAAACCAAACTCATAAGAGTTATAAGTGGCAAAATTTTAGATGTAATCGTTGATCTTCGCCGTGACAGTGAAACATTTGGAAAATGGGAAGCCTTCGAGCTATCAGCCGAAAATTTTCAAATGCTTTTTGTTCCGCGTGGTTTTGCACATGGATTTATAACGCTGGAAAATAATACGGAGGTTCTATATAAAGCGGACAATTTTTATGAGCCTGACTTTGAAGGTGGAATCGCTTGGAATGATCCAGATTTGAAAATTAACTGGCCTCTGGAAAATCCAATTCTTTCTGAGCGCGACAGCAAATGGCCAAATTTGAAAAATTTAGATAATAAATTTTAAAAAAAACCATATGAAACTATTAGTCACAGGAGGTGCAGGGTTCATCGGTTCAAATTTTATTCACTATTGGATCGAAAAACATCCCGAGGACAAAATCGTCAATTTAGACGCCTTGACTTATGCCGGCAATTTGGAAAATTTGAAATCTATTGAAAATAATCCGAATTATAAATTTGTCAAAGCTGATATTTCCGACAAAGAAAAAATCAACGAAATAATTTCCGATGAAAAACCAGATGCCATCGTGCACTACGCCGCTGAATCACATGTAGATCGCTCAATCTTAGGACCAGAAGCTTTTGTTCGAACGAATGTCCTAGGCACATTCAATTTATTGGAAGCAGCCCGTCAAAATGGCAATATTCGTTTTCATCACGTTTCCACGGACGAGGTTTTTGGATCCCTTGGCCCAAATGACGCACCTTTCAATGAAACCACACCTTATGACCCCAGGAGCCCCTACAGCGCCTCTAAAGCGTCTTCAGACCACTTGGTACGAGCCTATTTTCACACTTTCGGTCTGCCAATTACAATTTCTAATTGTTCTAATAATTATGGCTTCTATCAATTTCCAGAAAAACTAATCCCACTATTTGTGACAAATTTAATTGAAGACAAAAAAATTCCACTCTATGGCGATGGAATGAATGTTCGCGATTGGCTCTACGTTGAAGATCACTCCGGCGCAGTTGATCTTATTTTGCAAAAAGGCAAAATTGGCGAAACTTATTGCATTGGTGGAAACTGCGAAAAAACTAACAAAGAAATTACCTATAAAATTCTAGAATTTATGGGCAAGGACGAAAAAATGATTGAATTTGTAGCAGATCGAAAAGGGCATGATTTACGCTATTCAATTGATTCTTCCAAGATTCAGCACGAACTTGGCTGGACGCCAAAAACTTCTTTTGAAGATGGAATGAAAAAAACTATTCAGTGGTACAAAGAAAATGAAAGTTGGTGGAAAAAAATAAAATCTGGCGAATACCAGAATTACTACGAGAAAAATTATAAAGACAGATAAATCTAGTGATTCGCATGTCCGGCATTCGCCCGCCTCGACTCGCAGAGACCGCTTGTCGACGCGAGGCAGGTAGCGCGCTATTTGCATACTTTTATCCGCCGATTCCGAAGAAAGTAGTTTTTTCGGGAAAGGTTATGGAAAATAGGTTAGCAATAGCATCTTTTGTGTCAATGAAATACATTTTCTCCAAGGCGCCATTGTAGATAACGAAAGGATTTAGCGTCTCCGTATTAATGAGATCCATGCAATTCGCATGATCTCGCGGGTCAATTTCGATAATTTTTATCCATTTCCCAGAATTGAAAATAACGTGCTCGTAATCTTTGAACCATTGAACATTTTTGATCGGCTCGCTATAGCGAGTGATATTTTGCATTTCATTTTCTTGGCGAATTGGTTGAGAAAGTTGTTCACGTAAAAAATAGACAGAAATTTCATTGTTTGACCAGAAAAGAATTTTTTTGCCATCATCGGAAAAATGCGCTTCTTCAATATTGTCGGCTAATTTTCTAAAATAATCTCCGTAATCACCTTTATTGAAAATATAAAAATCCTTATTCTCCAAAATCAAAGCAATTCTCGAATCATCATAAACTACCACAGAGGAAATTTTGACACTTTGGAAACCAGGAAAATTATTTGTAATTTGAGTCGGCTCGTTTTTTCCGTCCAAACTATTTTTGTATAACAGTCCTGAATTTTGAGCATAATAGACATAGGAACCCGAAAGATCAAAACTGGAAACATCCAAAGCGATTTCAACCGCATTTTGAGGATTTTTTATATCCACCCGAAAAAGAATATTGTTTTCTAGAAAAAACAAAAAACCAATCTCTCTCGGATCCCACCTGACGTTATGAATTTCTTTTTTATTCAAAATTTCAGTGAGATTAAGACTGTTTTTATTGGCAAAATCATAAATAAAATAGTTATACTCATACTCCACAGGTGTTTCACTGGCTAACTTTTTTGCTGGATTTTTCACGAGAATATTTTTTTCTTTTTGTGGGGTAATTTCTGTTAATTTTTTAACCGGCACTGACAAAAAAGAATTGTCAGGGGACCATTCAATATTTTCTTTTTTAGCATCTTCAATAAATTGCCAATCGGAAAAATTAATTTCTTGATCAACTAAGCCTGTCGCTATATTGAAAATATTTACAGTCAAATCATTCTCTTTGTTTGTGATATAGGCCAAAAGATCATTTCTGGGAGAAGTGAAGAATTTTTGAATTTCTGGGGTATTAAGCTCAGCTTTTTCATAATCCTTTCGAACAAGAAGCACGTTCCAAAATTCACTGGCCAATCCACTATGCACCTGAGTTTTTTTGCTCCAAGTTTGAAAATCTGGAGCTGAGACCTGAACATTATATTCTCCCGGAACAATACCTGAAACATTAAAAGAACTATTTATTCGATTTAATTTTTTCGATTCGAAAAGCTCATTATTTAGTTTTACATCAACAGTTTGTGGATTAGATTTGAAAGTAATGGTTCCGCTATGCACAAAAACACCTCGATCCTTATCGAAGCGATAACCCTTAGCATTGAGGATTATAACCGGCACTGTTAAAAAAAACAGTAGCACTAAAATCCAAAAAAACACTTTTCTTTTCCAACTTTCCATATTTAATATGCTACTATAGAAAGCGCATTTTGTCCAGAAACAGTTGACAAATTAGCGTCCGTGCGATATAGTATTTAGGTAGTATTTTACTTAATTATAACAAACTCATAAAAACAGCTATGTTGGCAATTATAAAAACTGGCGGAAAACAGTATAAAGTTAATGAAGGCGACAAAATCAAGGTAGAAAAACTGGAAGGCGAAGAGGGGAGTAAGATTGTTTTTTCTGAAGTCCTTTTCTTGGGCGATGAAAAAGACGTCAAAATTGGAACCCCAATCCTTACCGGCGTCACAGTTGAAGGCACAATTCTAAAAACTGCTAAAGGTAAAAAAGTGACAGGAATCAAATTCAAACCAAAGAAAAGATACAAGGTGAAATTCGGACACAGACAGACGATGACAGAGGTGGAAATCACTAAGATTGGATAAAGCAAAAACAGGCGAAAGCCTGTTTTTTTTAAGTCTGGAAATTGGTTGTTAGAAATTAGAAAATAGCTCAGGCAATTTGAAATTGGAAAATTGAATATAAAAAAACTTTTTTCTGCTTTCTATTTTCTTAAACTAATTTCTAATTTTCTTCTTTACTTATTTCCTGTTTATTATCGCACTTCCTAGTGTTAGCTCATCAGCGTACTCGATGTCAGAGCCCGTGGAAAGTCCGCGAGCAAGCTTGGTGACATTGGCAGAAGTTTCCTTTAGCATTCTGGCAATATAAAGCGCCGTAGCGTCACCCTCAGTAGTTGGATTCATGGCCAAAATTATCTCTCCAATTTTTTCATTTGATACTCTTTTTTGCAATTCGTTTAATTTCAATTGACTTGGATCATCATTTTTTGCAATACCCAATGTTCCACCCAAAACATGATAGAGTCCGTCATATTTTTTTGTTCGTTCAATGGCAATTATATCAAGCGGTTCTTCAACCACGCAGATTTTGTTAATATTTCGAGAACCATCTTTGCATATATCACATAAATTTTCTTCGCTGATATTAAAACATTTTTCACAATGACGCAGATTTATTTTCAAATTTGAAAGAGAATTGCCAAATTCAACTAGCATTTCTTTGTCTTGTTTAAAGAGATACAAAACCAGCCTTTCAGCCATTTTTGGTCCTACAGAGGGAAGGGAAGAAAAATAATCAATTAGTTTTTTGAAAGATTTTGGATACATTTTATTCAGTATGAACCCGTTCTAATGACTTAAAGGTAGTGGAATTTTCTTGGAAATATAGAGAAAATCTGCCAACTGGACCATTTCTGTGTTTTGCCACATGCACTTCAACAATATTCTTGTTTGGCGTATCGGGTTTTTCACGATCTTCACGATACAAAAACATGACGACATCGGCGTCCTGCTCGATTGATCCTGATTCACGAAGGTCAGAAAGTTTTGGAATTTGCGGACTGCGAGATTCCACCGCACGCGACAACTGAGAAAGCGCGATGACTGGAATATTGAGTTCACGCGCCAATTGTTTTAATGCGCGGGAAATTTCTGAAATTTCATTTACGCGGTTGTCACCACCACCATTTCTACCTTCCATAAGTTGCAAATAGTCGATTATAATCAGTCCCACATTATGTTCTGATTGCAATCGTCTTGCCATGGTACGCATCTCCATTACATTGGCACTTCCAGCGTCATCAATATAAATTGGAGCCTCAGAGAGTGTTCCCATTGCCTCGCCAATTCTTTGGAAGTCATCATCACCTTCGCCAGTTTTGAGTCTTCCGGTACGCAGTCGCCACAAATCCACGCCTGATTGAGCCGAAAGCATTCTGTCGATCAATTGGTCGGCGCCCATTTCCAGTGAAAAAATTCCTACTGGCACTTTTTCCTTAACAGCAATTTGACGAGCAAGGTCAAGTGCGAGAGTTGTTTTTCCAATCGAAGGTCGCGCAGCTAAAATTACCAAATCAGATTTTTGAAAGCCAGCCAAGATATTGTCCATATCAGGATAGCCTGTTGGAATACCGCGTAATTTATGATCGCCCTTGTGAAGTTCATCAATTCGATTGAAAGCTGATTCCAAAATTGATTTGATTGGCACAAAATCCTGCTTGATATATTTTTGTGAAACTCCAAAAAGCTTTTGTTCAGCGCTATCAAGAATTTTTTCCACGTCTTCCTCTTCGCGATAACCCAGCTCCACAATTTCACTGGCTGTGATAATCAGTTTTCGCAAAGTAGATTTTTTTTGCACCACTTTGGCATAATGAGCAATATTTGAACTAGAAGGCACGCTGTTTACCAGTTCAGTCAAATAACTGGAACCGCCAACCTTATCCAAAAGTTTTTTTTCTTCCAAACGATTAGACAAACTCAAAACATCAATCGGTTCGCGCTGTTCATAGAGCTCCATCATCGCTTCATAGATGATGTTGTGATCATCCCGATAAAAATCACCTAATCGCACCAGATTGGCAATCTTAATAACCGCATCCTTATCCAACATCAAAGCCCCCAAAACCGATCTTTCAGCCTCGATGTTTTGTGGTGGAATTTTTAGGTCGTTGTTTGAGGTTGATTTTGCCATAATTTTTTTCTTTATCGTTTATACATTATAGCAACTAACCCACAAAAATCAACTTGCGCTTTTACCCAGTTTATGCGCAAGTTATTAAATAAAAAGATTAGCTTAGAATTTCCTTTATTTCCTCTAAGCTATTCGCCATAACTAGTTTTCTACGCAGTTCTGAAGCCCCAGGGAAGCCTTTGACGTACCAGCTCATATGCTTTCTAATTTCAAAAAGACCTTGTTGACCCTTGTCTTTGTGGATTAATTTTGCATGAAGAAGCATGATTTTTTTGATGCGTGGGAAATCATAATTTGCCCCCGTAGAGACGCCCCGTCGGGGCGTCTCTACACAATTCAATAAATCTTTGATTTCCTCAAATATCCACGGCCTTCCCCAAGCGCCCCGAGCAATTCCAAGACCATCAAGAAGGGGATAATTTTGTAATATTTTCGCACCATCCTCGGCTGAATTTATCCCACCATTAGCCAAAACAATTTTATCAGGAAACATTTTTTTTATTTTTTCAACAAGTTTGAAATTTAGCGGGCCGGAAAACCCACCCTCATATGTTCGACCGTGAATCATAATAGCCGAGTAGGGGAGATCAGCTGTGTTTTTGACAAATTCTAAGGCGGTCGTATCCTTGACGCCAGCACGAATTTTTATCGATACCGGCAATTTAGTATTTTCGCAAACGGCCGAAATAATTTCACGTGCCAATTCTTTTTGCATCATTAGCGCGCAACCTGAACCATGACCAAAAACTTTTTTAGCCGGACAACCAAAATTGATGTCGATGCCATCCGGTTTCACTATTTGCGAAATAATTTTAGTCGCTTTGGCAAAATGTGCTGGCTCCTTGCCAAAAAGTTGTACGACGTATGGTCGCTCGGTTTTATCAAATTTTACCAACTCCAAAGTTTTTTGTGGCTTGAAAAAAAGCGCGCTCACGCTCGCCATTTCCGAATACACCACATCCGCTCCATATCTTTGGCAAATCTGACGGAACGCACTATCCGTTATGCCTGCCATCGGCGCCAGAGCCAAGATTGGTTTTTTCAATTTTAACCAAAAATTTTTATTCACTTATTTTTATATCTCCCTCAGGAGTTTGTTCCACCTTATATCCTAAAGCTGCAATAGCTTCTTTCAAATCCTCCACTTTGTCTTCAGCTGACCTATGGATATCACACGCACAAGCATTTTTTTCCACATCCGTCACCTTACATTTTTTTATACATTCATCAGTCATGATTTTATTTTTTAATTAAATAATTATTATCCTTTAAATCTTCAATCACATAACCTGCTAATTCAATTTTTTTTCGCAGTTCATCTGACACTGCAAAATTTCCACTGATACGAGCTTGTTTTCGCTCTTCGGCGAGCGTCAAAATATCCGCTGGAATTTCAATTTTGTTTTCTGAGATTATCAATCCAAAAACCTTATTTATTCTTTCCCAAAATTTCAAAATATTATCCGCTGTTTCCTTGTCCAATTTGTCCTCAGAAATCATTTTGTTAGTCTCGCTAATCAAATCATATATAACCGCTAAGGCCAGTGGGGTATTGATATCATCATTCATCGCGCTTTCAAAGCGTTTTTGATAAATATGAGAAAAATCTATTTTTTCCAAAAGTTCACCTTTCGACACACCAGAAACATTCTTCAAATTATTCACCCAATCAGAAATTTTTTGCAAATTATTTTTGGCCTGTTCCATGGCCTCCCAAGTAAAATTCATTTGACTGCGATAGTGCGAAGAAAGAAGAAGGAGGCGCATTTCGTTGGCAGTATAGCCTTTTTCTAGGATATCTTTCAAGAGATAGAAATTACCTTTCGATTTTGACATCTTCTTCCCATCCACCAAAAGATGTCGATTATGCACCCAAAAATTAACAAACTTTTTTTCGCTAGAACATTCGCTTTGAGCAATTTCTGCTTCATGATGAGGAAAAATATTGTCTTCTCCACCGGTGTGAATGTCAAGCGTATCTCCCAAATATTCCGTGCTCATTGCTGAGCACTCAATGTGCCATCCAGGATATCCGATTCCCCAAGGACTTTCCCATTTCATCAAATGTTCCTTGGAAGCTTTGAGCCACAATGCAAAATCCCAAGGATTTTTTTTGTCTGGATGTTCTTCGAGACGTGCTCCGACTTTCAAATTATCGAGAGTATTGCCGGAAAGTTTTCCATATTCGTCAAATTTTGTCACATCAAAAAATACGTTGCCATTTTTTTCGTAAGCATATTCCTTTTCAATAAGACTTGAAATTATTTTTATCATCTGCGGGACATGAGCGGTCGCGCGAGGAAAATAGTGTGCAGGCAAAATATTCATTTCTTTTTCTACTTCTTTGAATTTTTCTTCATAGAAACGCGCAATTTCTTCCGGGGTTTTTCTCTCGCTAAGCGCTTTTTTGGCAATCTTGTCATCGCCAGAATCACCCTGAGCGATATCATCCTCGGTCAAGTGTCCAACGTCTGTGATGTTTTTTATATGCCGTACTTCGTAACCCAAATACACCAAATATCTTCTCAAAATATCCGCATTAAGATAGGCCCTAATATTGCCAATGTGAATATAGTCATAGACGGTCGGCCCACAAGAATACATCCCGACCTTTCCGGGATTAATTGATTTGAATGCTTCTTTTTGCTTAGTTAAAGTGTTATAGAGTGATAACATAAATTTTTTAAAATTTCTTATTTTTCGTAAATTCGTACATTCGTATAGATTCGTATAGATTCGTAATTCGTAAGGACTACAACCATTTTCTCATCTTAAAAATTGAAATAGTCATTGCGGAGAGAAAAAACATAATCGCAAGATGAATCCAAAAAGCATGCGGGTCTTTGCCAAAAGGAATGTCGGCGCTCATGGCAAGAATATTAGAATAAACTGTCATTGGAAGCATCACGGCGGAAAAAATCGTGAGCACTTTCATTGTCATATCTAGCTTATTGGAAAGCAGAGAATTATTTGTTTCTTCCAAGGATTCAATAGTTTCTTTAGCACTTTCTAAATTATTCCAAATGCGAATATTGGTTCCAATTAAATCTTGATAGTATGGCTTTAGAGCGGGTTCAATTAGCTTGAAATCTTTTTGCGCCAAAGATTCAAAAACTGAGCGTTGCGGTTTCATTGTACGACGAAAATTCAAAATATCTCTTTTGACTACCGATATTTCAAAAACCATTTCCTTTTCGTGACCAGCAAAAATTTCTTTTTCTACATAATCTAATTTTTTGGAAATGTGATCGAGTTTTGGAAAACAAGTTTCGAGAAGCATTTCGATTGCATAACGCAATAGTGCACCCGGAGACTGATTCATATAAATTTCTCTTTTGGCTTTGTCGTCTTTCAATTCATTGAAAAAATCAGTCAGTTGAAAAATATCTCGGTCATGAGAAGTAATCAAAGCATTTTCGCAAAGAACTATGTCAATTTCTGCTGGATAAGTAGTTTTGTCCTCAGTGTCAAAAAGGGGAATATGGATAGAGAGGAAGAGGCAGTTGTCATATTGTGTGGCTTTTGGACGCAATGTCGGCGTGGAAAATTCTTCAATGATGAGTGGATGTAGATTATATTTTTTTTGAATTTTTAACACATCATCTGCATTAGGTTCTTTGAAATAATGCCAAACCAAATCATTACATTTGACTGTTTCCATAAATTTTAACCTACGAATTTACAAATTAGAATTCTATTTGTAGATTTGCAGTAGAAGTATTAGAATAAACTATTATAGGTAAATTATACCAGTAAATATAATTATTGACAAAGAGCTAAATAAATTAAATATGAAAAAGATAATTTTATTTCTAATCCGGCTTTATCAAAAAACACTTTCCCTTGATCATAGCTGGCTATCTCGCGTCACCTCCGAGCGCTATTGCCGTTTTCATCCTTCCTGCAGTCAATACACCTATGAAGCGATTGACCGCTTTGGCGTGGCCAAGGGTGGGTATCTTGGCATCAAACGAATTATCCGTTGCCATCCTTGGAATGATGGAGGATATGATCCGGTGCCGAAAAAATTTGACAATAAAAATAAATTATCATAATATTTTATTAGTTCTGTTTTACGCATAAAAAAAGGAGGGATCCTATGCGATTACTGATCAAAGAAGTTTTACCCCGTGAGGAGAAAAAACGTTGCTAACGTTCCTCACGGGGCGTTTTTTTTATTTCCTTTACTAATTAATAAATTTGCAGTATAGTATATAAACAATAATGCATTAGTATATTCTTAATAAATTAGTAATTAGTAAAGAAAATTATGCTCACTGATGAAGCTAAAATCAAAATTGAAGCTGGCAAAGGAGGCGACGGGGTCGTGGCTTTTGACAAAATAATGATGTCTCTGGGACCGACTGGCGGAAAGGGTGGTAATGGAGGATCGGTTTATTTTGAGGGCGTATCCGATGTTTTTGCTTTGAATAAATATCGTCACCTTAAAGAGCATTATGCGGAGGATGGAGCCAGAGGGAGATCTAATCGATCTGACGGGCCGAATGGAAAAGACCTATTTTTGACTGTACCAATTGGTACAGTAATCACACAATTAGAAACTGGCAAAAGTATTGAAATTACCAAGGTTGGAGAGAAAATTCTTGCCACTAGAGGTGGAGTTGGCGGACAAGGCAATTTCTTTTTTCGCTCTTCGACCAATACTTCACCGGAAGAATTCAAGGAGGGTAAACTCGGTCAAAAATTTGAATTTTCTTTGGAACTCCGTCTTATCGCGGATATTGGGCTAATTGGCCTCCCAAGCGCCGGAAAATCATCCCTACTCAACGAAATCACTTCCGCTCACGCAAAAGTGGCCGCCTATCATTTCACCACCCTTGAACCAAATCTGGGCGTATTTGATGACTTTATAATTGCTGATATTCCAGGATTAATTGAAGGCGCTTCCGCTGGAAAAGGATTGGGGATAAAATTTTTGCGCCACATTCAAAGAACAAAAATATTGGTTCATTGTCTATCGCTGGAATCAGACGATATCCTTCGTGATTACAAAGTAATTCGTAAAGAATTAGGAAAATATAATCCGGAACTATTAGAAAAAAAAGAGCTAGTTTTGTTTACCAAAAGTGATTTGATCGACCCTAAAGATTTAGCCAAGCAAATGAAAAAATTCCAAGCAAAAAATAAATGTGAAGTTATTCCAGTTTCTATTCATAATTTTGAAGAAATTGAAATGCTTAAAAAGAAACTTTTGACACTGTTGCGCTAATTTTCTTGTTTGTGGTATATTAAAATTACCTAAGACTTAATTATATGAAAATAGAAATTCTAATTATAATAATTGCCGTTGTTTGGACATTGCCCTGGAAAGGTTTTGCCCTCTGGAAATCAGCTCGAAGAGGGGACAGTATTTGGTTTGTTCTTCTTTTGCTCATAAACACCCTAGCTATTTTGGAAATTTTATATATTTTTATTTTTTCCGAAAGAAAAGTTGCCAACAGAATTCCCTCAAAATAATTTATGTATTGGATTTTTCTTATCATCTTCATAATAACGGTTCTTGTGCCCGACATCGTTCGCACAAATTTTGGTGTTATTTCAGAATCAAGATTAGAAGAAATCTTGATTTTTTTTATGGGCGCAATGGCGTTTGCAATTTTCATAAAAAATGAACAACAATTGATTTTTCACAAAAAAGAGAAAGAGAAAGACAAGAAAAAAATTGAACAAACCGTCAAGGATTTGGTTGAATCATATAGTTATATCGGAGAAGTAAATCGCAAAATGGATCTTTTGATGAACACAGCTCTTGGGCTTTCTGATCGGTCCGTGCTTAGTAAGGCTCATGAAAAAGAAACCTATCAGTCAATTGTGAGTGCCACCAGTTTTCTCTTAAAAGCTGATTCCGTTTCTCTTCGTTTTATTAATATAAATGATTTGAAAACCAAAAAAGAATTCCGCTCTGAAAATAACCAAGGAATGATTAAAAATGATGTTTTGATTGAAATGAAAGATAATGTGAATGTGAAGAAAGATAATGATTGTCTGATTATCTCTTCCGGTCAAAAAATAAACGACATTAAAAGTTATTTGATTATCTGCGGATTTGATGAAAAAGAAGAAAGCAACCCAAAAAACATCGAGATCCTCAAAGTCTTCGCTTCTCAAGCTCTCTTCCTATATTCCTACACCCACAACGAACCAAAAAATTGTCCGCCGTGCGAGACGAAGAAATAATTCATTTCTTATATTAAGAATGTTATCTAAAACAAAAATTTCCAAAATAGAACTTGCGTCGTATATTTGCAATGCATCAGGACCGTCAGATTCGATATTGGAAGAGTTGGAAATAATTGCGAAATCAGATTCATCGGCGATTATGATGAAATCATGTACGATTAAGCCAAGAATTGGCAATCCTGAGCCAAGATATGTTCACTTGCCGTTAGGTTCAATTCAAAGTATGGGTTTGCCAAATTTAGGCTACCAAAAATATATTCGTTTTGCGTCTCAGCTTAAAAAATATAACAAACCAATTATTGCCAGTGTTGCTGGACTTTCCATTGAAGATTATAGGGTGATGGTTGAAGCTTTTCAAAAAAGCGAAGTGAATTTGATTGAAGTAAATTTGAGCTGTCCAAATGTGGAAGGAAAATCGCAAGTTGCTTATGACTTTGAACAAACTGAAAAAGTTCTTCGCGTCATTTCAAATTTAGGTGACATTCCATTGGGACTAAAATTGCCAGCCTATTTTGATTTTATTCATCAGAAACAAATGGCACAGTTAATTTTGAAATATAATATTTCTTTTATCACCTGCATCAATTCTGTTGGCAATACACTATTTATAGATCCAGAAAAAGAGATGCCCGTAATCAAACCGAAAAAAGGTTTCGGCGGTCTTTGCGGAGATTATATCAAACCAATCGCCTTGGCGAATGTTAGGGCTTTTTATGAGTTGTTAGACGACAAAGTTTCAATTTTTGGCGTTGGCGGGATAAAATCGGGCCTAGATGCCTTCGAATTTCTCATCGCTGGCGCAGATGCTGTGCAAGTTGCTACTGTCTTTGAAAAAGAAGGAGAATCGTGCTTTACTAGAATAAATCAAGAATTAGAAGAAATTCTAAAAAGAAAAAATTATAATTCAATTCAGGAGGCGAAAGGAAGATTGAAACATTTATAATTAAAACTTAACTAATAAAACTATGCCTATTCTAAATCAAAAACCAATATTAAGTGATTTCCAGCAATATGTCCGTGAGCTTGAGAATGAACGAGGCTTTGCGGATCAAAATGTTTTGCAAAAATGTTTAATGTTAGGCGAAGAAGTTGGTGAGCTTTTTAAGGCTATTCGCAAAAGTGAAAATATAAAAATTGACCATAATTCAAAGTTTAGTTCGATCGACGAGGAGCTCGCGGACGTGCTAATATTTATCTGTTCTATTGCTAATAGGTATGATATTGATTTAGAGAAGGCATTTCGTGAAAAAGAGGAAGTGAACAAGCAAAGAGTTTGGAGTAAATCAAAGTAAAAAATAAATTTATACTATGAAAAATAAAATACTCTCTAAAAAACCATGGACTAAATTATCAGAAAAAATAGATTATAAAAATCCTTGGTTTTGTGTGACACATGAAAAATTCATCACCCCCAACCATTCCGTAGGTAATTATTATATTATCCACACCAACAACACTGATCGCTCAGTATTTATTGTACCAATCAAAAACAATAAAATAATTTTTTCCTACCAATATCGCTATACAATCAAAAAATGGTCACTAGAACTCCCTGGCGGGGGACAAGAAAAAGGTTATACCGCCCTTACGGCAGCGAAAAAGGAACTCGAGGAAGAACTTGGCTATACGGCAAAATCATGGAAAAAAATCGGAATATATAATCCATGGAGTGGACCATGTGCAGAACAATGCACAATATTTATTGCAAATAACTTAACTAAAACCAAGCAAAATTTGGAAGAAACTGAGAAAGGTTTAAAAATAAAAGAAATTTCAATTGCCAAGACATATGAAATGTTAGACAATGGAAAATTTTCTGATTGTCAAACAATCGCCGCCCTCACGTTCGCTAGAAAATATTTAAAGTAAAACTTATTTCACCACTTCAAAACCTTTTTGCCTCCAAGTATTCAGGCCATCAGTTAGGACGCTGACATTTAGAATGCCCATATCGAAAAGTCGGACGGCGCCTTGGAAAGCGAGTAGGCCGGTGTTATCATAAAGAATAATTCTTTTGTAGGTTGGAATTTCTTTGCGTCGACTTTCTAAGTTTTCTAGCGGAATGTTAATGGCATTTTTCAAATGATCACTAGTGAATTCAGAAGCGTTTCGCAAATCAACTATATATAGCGATTCACTGTCTTGCTCTATCAAATTTTTCAATTCATCATTTTTAATATAATTTACTTTCGCCTGATTAGAAAAGGAATTGGGGTTGCCAATCTCTATTATCGGATTTATTTCATTCGTCCAAGCATATATCCCGCCCTCAAGATAGAAAATATTCTGAAAACCCTTTTTAGCAAAAATATCCATCGCTTGTTTTTCATTGGAAGTGAGACCTAAATCATCGACTATAAAATAGGTGCCGTTTTTTTCAGTAAAAGGAAAATTTGCGATCAACTCGTCGAGTGTTATGTTTTTCGCATCCACAATATGACTTTGCGAAAAACTTTGCGCATCTCGAATGTCAATAATTTCTATTTTTTCATCACTATTTATTTTTTTGAGTAGTTCCGATGATTTTATGCTCGAATATTTTTGCAAATCGTCAGCTTTTTCCTGCTCTTGATTTTTCACAAAAGTAGCTTCTTTTTTCTTATTCATCCATGATGATTTCACAAAGAAAAGAGCTGTCACTATAACAATCAAGAAAAAACCAATCGTAATTGGCAATAAATTATTTTTTGGCTGATTGTTATTTTGATACATATTTTTATTTTAGCACGCTTCCGACAAAATTCGCATATCCGCGAACAAAATCCGTTGCTTGCATTTTGTTTTTTCCTTCCAATTGAACTTCTTCTAAAATAATATTACCTTTGCTAGTTTTGACTTTTACCACTTCATTTTCTTCGAAAACTTTTCCATTTTCAAAATCATTTTCTTTTGAATGCTCATCCAAACTAACCTTATTTAATTTTAACCGTAGACTTCGATTATCCTTTTCGAAATAGGTAAATATTCCAGGCCAAACATAGAACGCTCTGAAACGATTATAAATGTCTCTTGCCTTATCTTCCCAATTGATTTTTCCATCTTCCTTTTTGATTAATTGACAAAAAGTAGCCTCGCTCTCATTTTGTTTTTTAGGCTCTATCTTTCCTGCTATCAAAAGTGGGATTATTTCTATAAGAAGTCTCGCTGAAATATCTGAAAGTCTTTGGGAGAGTTCCGGATAAGTTTCATACTCTCCGATCTCAACTTCCTCTTGTTTCAAAATATCACCCGCATCAACTTTTTCCACTAGACACATAATAGTTGCTGCCGTTTTCTTTTCGCCATTCAGAATGGCGTTTTGAATTGGTGAGGCTCCGCGATATTTTGGTAAGCTCGACGGATGAGTATTGATCACACCAAAACGCGGAATTTCCAAAACAATTTTTGGTAAAATTTTTCCATAAGCACTAACAATAATCAAATCTGGTTTTTGATTTTCAATTTCACGCACAACACCTTCATCAAATTTTTTCGGTTCGAAAACTTTTATTTTATATTCTTCAGCAACATTTTTAACCGCCGATTTTTCCAAAGATTGACTTCTTCCAACTTTTTTGTCACCCTGAGTATAAACTGAAATGATATCAAGTTTTTCTTTGAGCATCACGCGCAAAATATTCGCCGCAAAATCCGGCGTCCCCATGAAAATTATCCTTGGATTAATTTTATTATCCATTTATTTTTTGTCTATAAAAAGCATCCCATTTAAATGATCAATCTCGTGTTGCAAAGCTCGCGAGAGAAGTCCCTCAGCTTTGATTTCAATTTTTTCTCCTTTTTTGTCCAAAGCCTTCACGGTGACTTTTTTGTGTCTCTTAACTGGGATAAATTTCCCAGGAAAAGACAAACAACCTTCTTCGCAAATTTCTTTTCCCCAAGATTTTCTAGCAATTTTTGGGTTGATTAGAATATGCGTTTTTCCATCTAATTTTATAATACAAAGTTGCACTGATTGTCCCACCTGCGGAGCAGCTAGTCCCAACGCATTACCACTATCTTCCATAGTTTCAAGCATATCCAAAATCAAGTCCTTTATTTCTCGACTTTTTGGTTCTTTTATCTTCTTCGCTTTTTGACGAAGAATTTCATTTGGATAGGTTATTATTGGTAAAATCATAAAATCATTTTAGCATTTTAACATATTAACATGTTCAAATGATAGATATTGGATCTCGATCTATTACCCAGCCTGATTTGAGCTTTCTGATTTCTTTTTCTAATTCAATTGGAATTTTATCTGGAAATTTGACAATCATTTGCTTTCGCCAGCGTCCTCTTATTTTTGAGAGCAGGGGAGTATGTGGTTCGGAAATCTTTAACCCTTTTATATTTTCAAAACTCTCAAATGTGTCTTGACTTTCTTTTTCCACTTTTTCAAAATTATAATCCTGAAAAACTAATTTCACAATTTTCCCATAAGGCGGAAAATTCAAAGCTTTTCGTTCTTCGATTATCTTTTGAAAAAAACTTTGAAAATTATTTTCTGATGCCAGTTGGATGATTTTGTTTTCCGGTTGATATGTTTGGATAACAACTTCTCCAGGAAAACGTGCACCAGGGCGATTCACTCTGCCGGCAAGCTGAGAGATTATTTGAAAGGCCTTTTCTTCAGCCGAAAAATCAGGAAATGACAAAAGATTATCTGCATCTATTATACCAACCAATGACACACGAGGCAAATCCCAACCCTTGGAAATCATCTGCGTTCCAATCAAAATATCCGCCTCACCTTTGGAAAAAGCGCCATAAATTTTTTCATGAAAATTTAGTTCTTTTGAAGAGGCTGTGTCAGCCACAATTATTTTGGCCAAAGGAAACAAACTCGAAATTTCTTTTTCTACTTTTTGCGTTCCTAATCCAACATTTTTGAAACTTATCCCACCACATTTCTCGCATTTTGGAAAAATACTCGTCTTATAATTACAATGATTGCATTTGTAGAATCCGCCTTTTTCATATACTAGCGCCCGCTCACATTTGGGACATTTGAGCACTGCCTTACACGCTTCACAAATTGAAAAACTGCTCATTCCTTGGCGATTGATGAACAAAATTGATTGCTGTTTATTTTTTAGCGCATATTCAATTTCACCTTTTAGTTTTCTTGATATGCAAGTATAGTTCTTCGTCCAGCGTTCTTTTTTCATATCGACAATAGAAGTAGTGGGTGTTTTTATAGACGCGGACAGTCCGCCCTCTAGCGGACTGTCCGCTAAAAGCAATTTCGGCAATTCTACTAATTTTAAATCTTTGTTAATTGCGCGATAATAGGATTCGATACTTGGCGTAGCACTACCGCGAACAATTTTACACTCATGAATCTCGGCTAATTTTTCTGCTACCGTTCGAGCATCATAACGCGGATTCATGTCCCATTGTTTGAAAGACATATCTTGCTCTTCATCAATCACGATTAGTCCTAATTTTTTGAAAGGTGCAAAAACCGCCATTCGAGTGCCAAGAATAAGTTTTGCCTCGCCAGATTGAATTTTTTTCCAATTAGAATAAAATTGTCCTTTGGAAATATTACTTGAAAGAACAACAATTTCTTCCGGTTCAAAATATGCACCATATCTTTCCATAGCCTGTGGAGTCAAAGTTTTTTCTGGGATGATAATCAGGAATTGGAAATTTTTATTTTGTTTTCGCAGTTCCAAAATTGAATTTATATAAACCTCAGTTTTCCCCGATCCAGCCGGACCAAAGAGGAGATAGCTGTTAGCTTCTAGTTTGTAGCTTTTAGTTTGTAGTGAAATTTTCGCAATCGCATTTTTCTGTTCAGGCGTTAAAATTATTTCTTTTTGCTTGCCTGCCGATGAGGCAGGTTTTTTGTTCCTTATTTTAGCTCTTTTCGGGACAAAATTTTTCATCACTACGCCCAAGGGAGAAATGTAGTAATCGGAAATAAATTTCGCTAATTCTATTTGACTATCAGAGAGAAAATTTTCAACGATTATTTTTTCAATTTTTTTTAGTTCAATATTACCTAATCTTTCAAAATCCTGCCTCGTCCCCAAAACAATCCCTTCCACGCTTCTATGGAAAAGGGGAATCGACACCAATGTTCCGATTGAAATTTTGGCATCTGACAAATAGGAAAAAGACTGATGGGAGGACATCGGAATTTTGGTCAATGGAACTATATCGATAATAAATTTCTGCTTTTTATTCATCATAACTTAATTGTATCACTTTATTGCTAAAACTTCTAAAAGAAGCTACACTTTATATATGAAAAATAAAATATTTATCAGTATTAATATCCCTTCAAAAGTCAAAAAAAGGCTATTTTTAGCAATTGAAAAATGGCAAGAACTACCAGTAAAATGGGAAAAAGAAGCTGATTTGCACATAACATTGGTCTATTTAGGCTTTACCGATGAAGAAGTTGTTCTAGAAATTTGCGAAAAAGTCAAAAAGGCTTGCGAGGATGTGGATATTTTTGACATTAGATTTGATCAAATTGAGCTTTTTCCCTCTGCCGAAGAACCAAAGGTAATTGCCCTCACGGGAGAGCCAAGCGAAGAATTGAAAAATTTAGTTAATGCCATTGAAAAAGAATTAGGAATTTCCACTTCACCAAAAAAATCTTTTCGTCCGCACATAACGTTGGGGCGCGTAAAAAAACATAAGTGGGAAACTTTGGAAGATAAGCCACTTATTTTGGAGAAATTTCCTTTGACTGTTGATGCCAATAGCGTCGATGTTATGACTAGCCAGTTCAGTTCCAAGGAAAATCGCTATTCCATTCTTGATTCTTGCCCATTACAATAAAATGAATATTTTAGGAGTAAAAGTTGATAATCTCACTAAAAAAGAAATTCTGGAAAAAGTCAGATTTTTTTTAGCTGAACCAAAATTTCATCAAATCGCCACTATTAATCCAGAATTTATTTTAGAATCGCAAAAAAATCCGGAGTTTAAAAAAATTCTCAACAATTGTAATTTGAATGTGGCGGATGGATTTGGAATAAGATTAGCTTTTTGGCGATTTGGAAAAAAATTGAAAGCGAGATTTGCCGGCGCAGATTTAATGCTAGAAATTTTGAAAATCGCCCAGAAACAAAACCTTAATGTTTTTTTAGCGGTAAATAAGGATGGCCTAAGTACTTTTGAAGAAACAAAAGAAGCTATATTGAAAATTTATCCAGATTTAGAAATTAATGGGGGAAATATAGACACAAAAACAGAAGCTAAGCTTCTGTCAAACAGAAGCTTAGCTTCTGTTTTTGGACAGATACTTTTTTGCAACTTTGGTGCCCCGCATCAAGAACTCTTCATAAATTCACAAAAATGTGATATGATACGCTTAGCTATGGGAGTTGGTGGAAGTTTCGATTTTCTGACCAGAAAAGTCCGTCGCGCTCCGCGCTTTATGCAAATTATCGGTCTAGAATGGCTGTGGAGAATATTCCAACCGCAAGAATGGAAATTTAAAAAAGAAAGACTTCGAAGAATTTTTCAAGCGGTAATAATTTTTCCAATTAAAGTATTTTTTAATGAAAAAAATATCTAACTACATCTTAATATTTTTTGGAGTGATTATCATATTATATATCCTCTATTTTGTTTGTACTATTTATATAATTAATCCGTGTGAAAATGTTCCCAGAGAATGGAAGGCAACATGTGAACAGAATAATTCTTTAAAATGTAAAATATTTAGAATTTGTATTAATTAATAAATAAAAACTATGACAACAAAAACAACAAAACTAATTCGTTCTATCTACTTGTATCTAGCAGCACTTATCAGTCTTATTTTCGTAGCAGTCGGAGCTGGAAGAATTATAAACACGACGCTAAAGGCATATGTTTTTCCGGAAGCGGAAAAAGGAGGATATGGAATGTGCAGAAATGAGCCTCCGATGTATGAGCTTACAGCTTCCAAGTCCATAGAAAATGCAAAAGATAGTGAAATAACAACTCAAGAACAAAAAGATCAACTAGCATCTCTTCTGGTTGATTATAAAAACTGGAAAGAAAATAATTCCGGAGATATTTGTTTCAAAAGAGAAAGACAAACAAATTACGTTGACTCATTCACGATGCTTCTTGTCGCTTTGCCACTTTGTCTTCTGCATTGGAGAATAATTAAAAAAGACAAGGAGGAAAAAGAAGCCGTAGAAGACACAAAATAAACAAATATTTACGAAATAAACTAATTATGCCACAACAAATTCTTATTATTCACGGAGGAGATGTTTTTGAGACCTATGAAGAGTACTTGGATTATCTTCGGAATCATGAATTTACAAAAGAATATTTAACTGGACGAAAAAAATGGCGAGATAATTTGCAAAGAGATCTTGGTGAAAATTATGAAGTTTTCTTGCCGCAGATGCCCAGTGCTTACAATGCCAAATATATCGAATGGAAAATATGGTTTGAAAAAAGCTTTAAATTCTTAGAAGACAATATAATCTTAATTGGTGGATCACTTGGTGGGCTTTTCTTAACTAAGTATTTATCAGAAAATAATTTCCCAGTTAAAATTAAAGCTGCTTTTTTAATCGCTGCACCACATAGCGATGATTACCTAGGAGATTTTGCACTAGGAGAATCTTTAGAAAAATTTTCTACTCAATGTTCCAAAATTTTTCTTTATCATTCTAAGGATGATCCAATGGTTCCATTTTCCGAAATAGAAAAATATTCTAAACTCCTACCTAATACAGAAAAAGTAATTTTTGAAGATAAGGGACATTTTAATCTAAAAGAATTTCCGGAGTTTGTGGAAAAATTAAAAAGTATAAAATAATATGAACAAAATCAGAACTAGATTTGCGCCGTCGCCGACCGGATACTTACATGTAGGAGGTCTTCGAACTGCGCTTTATGCCTATTTATTTGCCAAAAAAAATAGTGGCGATTTTCTACTTAAAATTGAAGATACTGATCGAAAAAGATTTGTCGAAGGTGCGGTGGAAAAATTAATAAATTCACTGGATTTTCTGGGATTAGAAAGAAATGAAGGAGTGATGTTAAGTAAAGTGTTAAGTAACAATGCAAATAGTCAGGAATCAAAAAATTACCCTGGAGTTTTTGAAGTGGGCGAGTATGGGCCATATATTCAATCAGAAAAATTAGAAATTTACAAAAAATATGCTGATGGGCTGGTAAAAAATGGTTATGCTTACTATTGTTTTTGTGAACCAGAAAGACTCGAGGAAATGAGGAAAGAACAAACCGCCAAAAAACAACCCCCTATTTATGATAGATTTTGCTTACAAAATGTTAGTGAAGAAGAAATAAATAAAAATCTAAAAAATAATTGTCCTTATACTATTCGAATTAAAGTTCCACAAGATGAAACGATTGAGGTTGATGACGTAATTCGAGGACGTGTTAAATTCAATACTAATTTAGTTACCGATCAAATACTTCTAAAATCTGATGGATTTCCAACCTATCATCTGGCTAGTGTTATAGATGATCATGATATGCAAACTACTCATGTTATTCGTGGTGAAGAATGGCTTCCAAGTATGCCGATTCATATTCTATTATATCGCTATTTTGGCTGGGAAGCTCCAAAATTCGCTCATCTACCGCTTCTTCTTAATCCTGATAAATCCAAACTTTCCAAACGCCAAGGTGATGTGGCGGTGGAAGATTATATAAAGAAAGGCTATCTCAAGGAAGCGATTATCAATTTCGTGGCAATGCTCGGTTGGAATCCAGGAAAAGGAGAAACGCAGGAAATTTTCACGCTTGATGAATTAGTGGAAAAATTTGATTTGGCGCATGTTCATAAAGCGGGCGCAGTTTTTGACATCAAAAAATTAGATTGGATAAATTCGCAGTGGATAAAAAAACTTTCCATTGAAGAATTGTATGAAAAATCTTTGGAATTTTTCAAAGAAAAAGAGTTTTATAAAAATACTAGCGCAGAAAAAAAATCGGACGAATATATTAAGAAAGTTTTGTCAATCGAACAAGACCGTTTACAAAATTTGTCAGAAGTGGGGGAGAGTAATCAGTTCTTTTTTCACGACGCAAATTTTGACAAGGAACTTTTACGCTGGAAAGATATGTCGGACGATGACTTGAAAAAATCCCTGGAAAAATCTTTGAACGTTTTGGAAAATATAACGGACGAGAATTGGACACGCGAAAATTTGGAAAAAATTCTGATGGAATCTGCGGGAGAAAATAGGGGAGAGCTCCTCTGGCCACTGCGCGCCACGCTTACGGGAGAGAAAAAATCACCTTCACCCTTTGAATGCGCTTGGGTGCTTGGGAAAGAAGAAACATCATCGAGATTAAAAAATACAATAGGCAAAATATAAAAGAAAGAAAATAAAACTCATGTTAAACAAAAAAACAAAATTAATATTTTTTATTTTTATCGCAATTTTTTCATTTTTAAATTTGGAAAAAGTTTTTGCTGTTGATTGTGAGGATAAGTGCAAAACTCTCTATCCAACTGACCAGACATTACAAAAAAAATGTTCTGATGATTGCGATAAAATTGAAAAATATGAAAAAATAATAGAAGTCAAAACTAAGCAACTAGAAGTCGTCAATAGTCAAATTGGTTATATAAACAAAGAACAAGCCCAAAACCAACAAACCCTTCTTGAAACAATTAAAAATCTAACCAGTATTTCTGAAAAAATAACTACCTTGGAAAATAGCATCGAAGAAAAAGAAAAGGATATCATCTATCAAAAGAAAATGCTTTCCGGCTTGATGCAGTCCTATTATGATTATGACCAACAGGGAATTTTAGATATAGTTCTTCTGGATAATACATTTACAAATCCTTTTGGACAAGTGGATTATATCAGACAATCCGGAGTTAGAGTGTCAGACCTATTAGCCACCATAAAAAAGAATCAGCAAGAATTAGTTGATGACCAAAAAGAACTTCAAGGATCCTATGAGCAAAGTGAAAAACTAAAAAAAGAATTGCAAGATGACAAATATGAATTACAATTAAGTGAAAATCAAAAACAAAAAATTCTCGTCGAGACTCAAGCAGAAAAAGCAAAGTATGAAAAACTTTTATCCGACATTGAAGATGAAATATATAGCCTAGAATCAAGCAAGGCCGTTGATTATAGTAATTTGCCTCCTGCTAAAGGCGGATATTTCAACTATCCAGTCTCTTCAGTAAGAATCACCCAGGGATATGGAATGACTTCCTATGCCAAACGAGGCGCTTATGGTGGCAAACCTCATAACGGAGTTGATTTTGGACTTAGCACTGGTAATAATATTTTCACAGCCAAAGGCGGAAAAGTTGTCGGAATCGGCAACAATGGAAAATATGCTTATGGCAAATGGGTTGCGGTTGACCATAATGATGGACTACTCACATTATATGGACATCTTAGTAGTCAACTCGTTTCAAAAGGTAGCACTCTAAAAATAGGGGACAAGATTGGAAAAAGTGGCAATACTGGAAATTCAACTGGCCCACATCTTCACTTTTCTGTTTTCACTTCAAAAAGTTTTGAAACAGTCCAATCAAAATATGTCAAAGGACTTATGATTCCAGTTGGCGCTTCAATCAATCCAATGAAATATTTAAAATAAGAAAAATAAAAAAACGGCTTCCAAAATTAACTTGAGAGCCGTTTTTATTTATATTAGGATAGATTGATGTATGCAGACCTTAATCTATTCAGTAGGGCCTAGGATAATACATAGTGTCGTATAAGTATCATTGTGCGACACTATAGACATTTCTCTCGCCCCACTCCCCTTTAATAAAAACCGCTTTTTTAGAGCGGTTTTTAAAAAACAATTTTATTGATAAATTTATTTTATTTTTTATTCTTATCTCTATAATCCCTTACCGCTTCTCTCAAACTATCAGCTGCTAAATTCGAACAATGCATTTTTATTGGCGGCAAACCCTCTAGAGCTTCCGCCACATCATTCCTGGTAATCTTTAATGCCTCCTCCAAAGTCTTGTTTTTTGCCAAATCGGTGATCATAGATGAGGTCGCAATCGCGCTAGCGCATCCCAGAGTTTCAAATTTGATATCACTTATCACTTCCCTCTTTTTGACATCTTTTTTTACCTTGATATAAATTTTCATCATATCACCGCAAGTTGGATTGCCAACCATTCCAACTCCTGATGGATTTTTTATCACACCCTGATTGTGTGGACGAGTAAAATGTTCCAGAACTTTTTTTGAATACATATAAGTTAAGTTAAAAGTCTATAAAGTTAAAAGTTCATAAAGAAACTTTAATAAATTTACAAACATTAAGATTTATTTTTATAATAATCCTTAAGCACATTGCCAGAAACTTTTCTCAATTTTTCTACTGATTTTTTAATTGCTTTCACCGCATAATCAATTTCTTTTTTGGTCGTATTTTTTCCCAGTGTCAATCTGAGTGAGCCATGCGTTTCTTCTGGTTTCAAACCAAGCGACAAAAGCACGTGTGATGGCGAAAGCGATCCCGATGAACAAGCTGAACCGGTTGAAGCAAAAACTCCCTCCGCTGAAAGCATCATTAAAAGACTCTCCCCTTCTACTCGCGAAAAATTTACATTCACATTATTCGGTGATCTTTTTATCTTTGAACCATTTAATCTTGAATCTGGAATTTCTTTGAGAATTTTTGCAACTAAATAATCTCTCAGTTCTCTTATTTTTGTATTTACTGAATCTTGATTTCTAATCATTGATATCGCACTTCCTAGTCCAACTATCCCTGGTACATTTAGAGTGCCTGCGCGCAGTCCAAATTCTTGCGCTCCACCATCTTGAATTTTGGCTATATCAAGCCCAAACTTGACATATAACGCCCCCACTCCTTTTGGTCCATATATTTTATGCGCTGACATACTCATCAAATCTACTCCCAATTTTTCAACATTACAATCAAAATAAGCCACTGCCTGAGTCGCATCTGTGTGGAATATAATTTTCTTGTCTCCTGTTCCTTGTTCACTGTTTTTTGATTTTATCATTCTTCCTATTTCAGAAATCGGTTGCACCGTGCCGATTTCATTGTTGACATACATCACAGAAACCAAAATTGTATTCGACTTGATTGCATTTTTTATATCACGAACATCAATCACTCCATCTTTTTTTGGATTTATAAAAGTTGCTTCGATTAAATTTTCTTTTTCCATTTTTTTCACAGTCTCCAGAACACAATGATGTTCAAAGGTAGTTGTGATAATATGTGGTTTCTTTTTCTCTTTTTTAAAATAAGCTCTGTCTGTCCCTTTTATCGCTAAATTATTTGATTCTGTCGCTCCGCTAGTAAAAATAATTTCGTTTAGATTAGCATTGAAATATTTAGCCACTTGCATTCTGGCTTTTTCCACTGCCAGCAATGCTTCCTGACCAAAAGAATGAATCGATGAAGCATTGCCAAAATTCTGATTAAAATATGGCATCATTTCTTGCAATACTTTTTTGTCTACGGGCGTAGTTGCCGCGTGATCGAAATATATTTGTTTCATAAAAATTATTATTTATTTTATTAAATCACCTAACTTAATCCCATACAAAGTTTTTCTAATTTGCTCACCTAATTTTATCCACACGAAACTGGAAGCACAAGTCTTCATGTGAGTACATTGATTGCCATAACATTTCGGTACCATCGAGCCATCCATAATTTCAATAATTTCCCCAGCGGTTATTTGCTCCGGCTTTCGTGCTAAAACATATCCCCCATTTTTTCCTTTCAAACTTTTCACTATTTTTCTTTCTCGCAATTCTCCAATTAATCTCTCTAAATACTTGGCTGATATTTTTTCTTCTTGGGAAATACTTTTAATATTTTTGAGTTCAGGAAAACAGCTGGCTAAATTAACCATTGCTCTAAGCCCGTATTCTGCTTTTGTAGAAAACTTCATATTGTTTATATCCTACTAATTTAGTATGCTTTAATTATAGCGCCTTTTAAAAAACTGTCAAATACCTTATACTTACTACATAATACCTGCCTCATCGGCAGACAAGCTTACTACTAAATAATAATTTTATGCGCATATCATACTCGGCCTTTGATGCCTATCAAAATTGTCCGCTGAAATATAAATTTCAAAATATTGACCACATTAAGGTGCCTAAATCTAAGGAGGCGGTTTTTGGCTCGACAATTCATGAAACAATGAAATTTATCCACACACCAGGCATTCTCTCCCCCACTTTGGATCAAGCCATGGAGCATTTTTCCAATGCTTGGAACCCAGCAGTTTTTGACGGAGAAACCGAAGAACGCGCCGCCTTTTCCCAAGGCGTCAAAATTATTCAAGATTACTACCAAAAAAATAATCCCGCGGATTTTAATATTATCAATTTAGAATCACGCTTTCAAATTGAAATTGGCCCCGCAAAGTCACCTACGGCGACCACGGGGCAAGCCCAAGAAAGACATATCATCTCCGGAATAATTGACCGTATCGACAAAACCGAAGATGGTTTTGAGATTATCGATTATAAGACTACTAAGAAAATGCCCAATCAAGAAAAAGTTGACAACGACATTCAGCTTTCGGTTTATCTGCAAGCTTTTCTTTCGCAATATCCCAAAGAAATCAATAACTTAGACAAAATAAAAGTAAGTTTATACTATTTGAAACATGGCATGAAATTATCCGCCACTCGGACATTGGAACAATTGAAAAAAAGTGAACAACTTTTTTTGGACACTATAAAAGTCATCGAGGCTGGCAATTTTGAACCAACAATATCCCCTCTTTGCGATTGGTGCGGATACCAAAATCTTTGCCCGATGTGGAAACATAAATTCAAAGAATTGCGTCACATCGACACAGATGAAATAAATAAATCAATTGAAGAATATATCGACCTAAAATCAGCTATTACCCTGACAAAGGATCGCTTGGCTAAATTACAAGAAGATATTTTGGGCTATATGGATCAAGAAGGCGTGGAAAGAGTTTTTGGTCCGCAAGGCGTTATTGCCAGGTCACTTCGTAAGACTTATAAATACGACGAGAAAAAATTGCGTGAAGTTTTGGAACCGCTGGATCATTGGGAAGATGTGTTGAAAGTAGATGGTATAGCACTGCGAAATATTTTGGGCGTTTTGCCGTATGATGCCAAAAAGGAAATTGAAGAAGCCAAAGTTCTCGACAAAGAAACCAAAAGTTTAAGCGTAAAGAAAAAATGACAACCTCAGTTGTCATCCTGAGCGAAGTCCGTACTCGGACGAAGTCGAAGGATCTACTTAGTTATATGAAAAAACTAAAAACCTTTATCAAAAAATTCTTTCTTATCGACGACACCCCGCACAAAATTGCCGCAGGAGCATCTTTGGGAATTTTTTTAGGAATCATTCCGGGAGAAGGACTCCTAGCTACTCTAATTTTAGCTTCGCTTTTCCGCTTCAATCGCTTATCAGCTACCGCCGGAGCCTTAGCTTTTAATATGTGGGCGACGGTTGTTACTCTACCAATCTCAGCTGGGATTGGAGCTTTTATTTTCAAAACTAATTCGCAAGAATTGATTGATAATTTTAACTCGACCTATCATCTGGGACTAGAATATTTTTTCAGCAAAATTATTTTTCTAGAATTAGTTCTACCCCTTATTGTTGGTTTCCTCATCACTGCCGGAATCATCGCTTTGGTTTTTTATTCTTTAATTTATTTTTTGTTGAAGTATAAAAAAGTTAGTTTTAGGTAATTTAAAAGGCATACGCAATCTTGGACTGCGTATGCCTTAGTTTTGATAAATCCAGAAAGATTATTGTAGAAATTGAGCATCGTTTGGATTGATTTTAATTTCCAGGTCACACTCCCCCAACAATCTTCCCAATATATCCATTTTATTAATAAGCCTCCCGAGATCTTTTATTTGACCATCACCCCTTGTTGCTGCCTCGGCGGTATTTTTTTCTAATTCCGCAACAGTACGATTGTAAGAATGAAAAATTTCTTTAACTCTTAATTTCATAATTACCCCTCCTTTTTTGCCTTTTTAGGCAGTTATTGTTTGTGTACTCTATTTGACATTACATTTAAGCAAAATGCAATAGAAATGTCAAATTAAAAAAACTATTCACCAATAAACTAATTGCTATTCACTATCTTATTACCGTCCCCTGAAACTCCTTTTCCTCCAAAATGTTTTTTAAATTCTTAAGATTTTTGCCCTCGGCAATGATAACCTCGAGATTGTTTTCTTGGGCCAGTTTTGAAGCGACTGGGTCAAATGGCATATTAAGTCCTGGGTCCCAGCGGTTGCCGACAATACGCCTAAAATTTTTCCAATTGATTTCTTTGATTATTCTTGCATCAGGATATTTTTTTGGATCTTTGTCGCAAGCATATTTGATATTAGAAAGATTGATGAGTTTTTTGGCGCCCAGTCTTTCCGCGATAATTGTGGCGACATAGTCCGTTGACCATCCTGGTTTCCATCCGGCAGCCACCATAATTCCCTCTCCATTAGCAAAGTGACTCGTTAAATCTTCTTTGGTGCGCGGATTTTTGTTGATTCGTTGATTGGCATATTGTCTAAAAATAGTTTTAATAAGATGCGCGTTGAGTCTAGTCGTATGAATTCCAAGCCAGTCTTGATCATCTTTGGTGAGTTTTGTCACCTTGCTCGCTGCTTGCGCATATTCCCGCGCCGCATATCCTCCACCCGTGATGATCGCAAATCTTTTTCCTTTCTTAATTTCGCAAATTATTAATTCTCTGAATTTTTTCAAAAACTGCCAATCGATTCTTTTTGGAACGATTAATGATCCTCCAAGAGAAATTACAATGATATCATTTTTCATATTTGGTTGTTATTGCGAAGGAGCGTAGCGACTGCGGCGATCTCGTAACTTAATTCTGAGATTGCTTCGCTTCGCTCGCAATGACATATATTTATTTTATACAATTTTTATCCGGCAAGTATCCTCTTGATTCTGCCTCAATTTTCGAAGAAAAGCAAACTAGGTTTTTCGGGCTTATATTCTTAGCATAACGGCAAATCGACAAATGATATTTATTGGAATTTTTTGACCCTACGAAAGCGCAATTTTGGGGCAGGGCACTTACCTCATTTGGGTCTTTTTTCGTCTCAGTGGGCAAATTTTGGCTTTGAGAGACACCGCAAACAGCCTGATTGTTGTTATCGGCCGGCTTTTCAATAATAAGCGGATTTTGAGCCATTTTTTGGCTTTTCAAAACTCCTCCTTCAAAAGAAATTACAGCCACTAAAACAAAGCCTATAATCAGGATTATTTTATATTCATATTTTTGCCAAAAATCTTTAGTTTTTGCTTTTATGACGTTTTTATCCATAGCTGTTGACATTATACCACAAATAAAGTAAGATTATTTAAGTAATAATAAACAATTTAGTAATTCAATTATATGGCTCATCGTAAAGCAGGTGGTTCCACTCAACTGGGACGAGATTCAATTTCGAAAAGATTAGGTGTGAAAAAATTTGCGGGAGAAAAAGTCACTCCTGGACAAATCATTATCCGCCAACGGGGAACAAAATTCCGACCAGGCAAGGATGTTAAGCGCGCGGAAGATGACACTCTCTTCGCTTTGAAAGAAGGCGTAGTTAAATTTACTGCCAAAAAAGTTCGAAAATTTACTGGTAAAATGATCTCAAAGAAATTTGTTTCTGTAGAATAGACACGAACATACAACAAATATAAACTAAAAAAACGAACCCCTTAATGAGTTCGTTTTTTATTCGTGTTTATTGTTTTTTATTCGCGACAATTCGCGAGTGGCTTGCTTTTATAAATTCAAGAAACAGTGGATGTGAATTAATTGGATCGGTTTTGAATTCTGGATGAAATTGAGCCCCCAGAAAAAATGGATGTTTGGTTTTTGGTAGCTCGGCTATTTCCATTAGTTTTCCGTCGGCTGATTTTCCAGAGAAAACCAAACCAGCTTTTTCTAATCTTTCAATATACTCTGGATTAACTTCCCAGCGATGTCGGTGACGTTCTGAAATCTTGTTTTTCCCATAAGCCTTATAAGCTAGCGTTCCTTTTTTGATAACCGCTGGATAGGCACCCAGTCGCATAGTGGCTCCAAAATTATGATCAGCTAGATTCTTCTTTTGTTCTGGCATAATATCAATTACTGGATTTTTTGTTTTTCTGTCGATTTCCGTAGTGTTAGCGTCTTTCAAATTCAATACATTTCTGGCATATTCCACTACGGCGAGTTGCATTCCATAACAAAGTCCAAAAAACGGAATTCCATTTTCTCGCAAAAATTTAATGGCTTTTATTTTCCCTTCAATTCCGCGTGAACCAAATCCGCCAGGGATAATTACGCCATCATAATTTTTCAATTCTTCCAATTTTTCCGGCTCTTTTTCAAAGGCCTCACTATTAACCCAACTTATTATTGGTTTCAATTGAAGTTTATAAGCAGCATGCTTTATCGCTTCAATCACACTAAGATAAGCATCCGAAAGCACGAAATCACCTGTGCCAAAATATTTTCCCACTATCCCAATCTTCACTTCTCCCTTTGGATTTTTAATTTTCTCTAAAAGATCATACCATTTTTTCAAGTCGGTTTTCTTGTATGGCAGACCTAGTTTCTTGAGAAGCAACCGACTCAAGTCATCCCGTTCAAAATTTATTCCGACCTCATAGATACTCTCAATGTCCGGAGCGCTGATCACATATCTTTCTGGAATATTGCAAAACATCGCAATTTTTTCTTTTCTTTTTTGATCAAGCCGAGTGTCACTTCTTGCCACAATTACATCCGGCAAAATTCCGGCGCTGTTGAGTGTCCGCACGGCATATTGAGTTGGTTTCGTTTTCATTTCTCCCACTTTGGAAGGAATTGGCAGATAGCTAACCATCACAAACAACACATCATCTGGATGTTTTATCTTTAACATTCTGGCCGCTTCCAAGAAAAGAATATTTTGATATTCTCCAACAGTTCCACCAATTTCAATCATAGTCACATCTGAATCAGCTTTCTTGGAAGCTTTTTCTATTCTTTCAATAACTTCCATTGGAATATGTGGCACAACCTCTACACACTTTCCATTATATTCAAGATTTCTTTCCTTATGAATCACCGTTTCATACACTCTGCCAGTTGTCATATAATTATCACGATTCAAAGTGATACCTAAAAATCTTTCATAATTTCCCATGTCTTGATCAGTTTCATCTCCATCATCCAAAACAAAAACTTCTCCGTGTTCGGTTGGGTTCATTGTACCAGCGTCAACATTGATATAGGGATCAATTTTTATAGCCGTCACATTAAATCCACGCGCTTGAAGAATCGCGCCAATAGCTGAAGTAGTTATCCCCTTTCCCACTCCACTCATCACACCCCCAACAACAAAGATATATTTTCTGTTTTTCATATTTTTTTCAGACAAAAAGTCGCTCTTCCCCGCGACTTTTAAAAATAAATTTATTAAGGTTGCTACTCAATCCCCCTTACTTCCAATTTAATTTTTTCTCTTATTTCTTCTGACAATTTTATTTCAATTTCATATTCCCCTACCTTCTTGATTGCTTGTTTAATTATAATTGAATTTTCTAAAATGTTCAAGCCTTCTTTTTCCAGGCTTTCCTTGATGTTTTTGACTGTTATTGAACCAAAGAGCTTACCCTTTTTTTCCTTAGCTTCGATGGTAATTTTTTTGTCTTTCAGAGTGCTAGCTAAATTTCTCAACCTTTCTGTTTCAGCTATTTTATTTTTTTGTTCTTTTTCTTTTTGTGATTGAAAAAACTTAACTGCATTTTCTGTTGCAACGCTCGCTATTTTTTTGGGAAGCAAAAAATTTTGCGCATACCCTTCCGCCACATCTTTCACATCCCCCTTCTTCCCTAAACTTTTCACATCTTGTAATAATATTATTTTCATATAATTAAAATTTATTTAACAGGGTGAATTTTTTCCTTAATTATTTCCATCGCCTTATCCAATTGTGGATCGCGTTCGTTTTTGTAATCATCATTAGTCATCTCGACTTCAATATCTGGAGAAATTCCTTTTTCCATAATATAATCACCTTTGGGGGTGAGCCATTTTGCAACCGTAATTTTCACGCTTGAACCACCAGGAAGATCCATAAGTTGCTGAACGCTACCCTTGCCAAAAGTTTTTTCTCCAATCAAGGTTAGCCCACGATCATCTTTCAGGGCTCCTGCCAAAATTTCTGAAGCACTAGCACTGCCTTCGTTTATGAGAACTACCATTGGAATGGAGCTTAACTTATCTCCTCCGATTGTATATAAACTATTTTTCTTTCCGGCATTATTTTCTTCCAATACTACAACACTACCCTTGGCTATCATGCGACTGGCTACTTTTATTGATTTATCCAAAAGACCACCTGGATTATCACGTAAATCCAGAATTATTCCCTTACTTTGTTGGGCAATTATTTTATTCATCGCACTGTCAAACTGCACATCAACATCATCAGAAAATTTTATTATTTTTAGATAGGCAATATCGTCATCCTTAAATTCTACCTTGGCACTATCTAATTTTATAGTATCTCGAATCACATTTATCTCAACAGTTTCTTGTTCGCCATCATGCAAAATTGTGAGTTTCACTTGCGTTCCTTTTTTGCCTCTTATCAAATCTACTGCTTGATCAATTGAAAGTTCCAAAGATGATTTTTCATCAATTTTCAATATTTTATCCCCACTACGAATTCCAGCCTTTTGTGCCGGAGAACCATCTAGTGGAGCGATAACAGTGAGGATCTTATCTTTCATCCCAAGTTCGGCGCCTATTCCATCAAATGACCCTGCAATATCTTCAGAAAACATCTTACTTTCCTCCGGATTGAAAAAGCTTGAGTATGGATCGCTAGTAGCGCTAAGCATTCCATTGATTGCTCCATAAACCATTTTTTGCGCATCTAGGCTGTTTCTCTCAACATGCTTTTCTTTGACCAAATCCCAAACTTTCCAAAAAAGTGAGAAATCAACTTCTTCGTTTTGCGATGCCTTATTTTCAATAATTGCTTTTTCCAGTGGAACGTTTTTGTTGTCTGACACATTAGGTTGTCCCTTTTTGTATCCTAAAAAGAAGCTACCCGCCACTAGAAAAATAACCACCAAAAAATATGAATAGCGCTTAAAAAGATGGAGATTTTTCTCCATATTTTCTTTTTCTTCTTTTTCCTTCCCTTCTGTTATCTCTTGTTTTATTTTTTCTTCAAAATTTTCTAATTCCATAAATTATTGTTCGTATGCTAGTTATGTTTTGGTAATGGCTTACCCCAATATTTCCAAAAATATCTCACTGCACTTTTTATGTGCCACCAAGTTAAACGGTTAGAAAGTAATGACTGGATAACGCTTCTGCCCGCGCTTCCTCTGCCATGATAATGATAGATTTCGGAGTCTGGATAATAAACAACGCTATAACCTTTTTCCCAAAATCTTCGACACCAATCCACATCTTCAAAATATAGCTTATATTTTTCATCCATCAAACCAACCTTATCCATAATCTCTTTTTTTGTCATCATCGCCGATCCCTGAATCCAATCAACTTCTTTTATCTCCTTATGATCATAATCTTTCATAAGAAAATTATCTGAATGTTTTTTAGCAAAACCAAATTTACCCAAAAATGTCCGGCGATACACGATAGTTAGCGGGGTATAAAAGCGAAAACAAGAATCTTGTGGTTTTTCATTGAAACCCAAAAGACGTGGTCCGACTATGCCAACATTGGGATTATTTTTGATATAGCTTAACAATTTTTCGATCGAATCTTTTTTTATTATAGTGTCACCATTGAGAATAAGTATGTATTCTCCTTTAGCTTTCTGATATCCAGCGTTAACAGTTCCGCTAAAGCCAATGTTTTTTTTCGATGGAATAAATTCTATTTGGGGATATTCCTCTCTCATCATCATTTCGGTTTTTTCTTCTGTCTCACTATCCGCCACAATAATTTCATAATCATGCAATGTGATATTTTCCCTAATCGAATCAATACAAACTTTCAAGAGTTCCGGATTTTTATAATTAGTAATGATGATGGATAATTCCATTGGATCATGAAACATAAAACATGAAACATAAAACAATTAAATTGCCAAATGTGCTTCAAGTTTATGCTTTGTAAAATAAGATTTCCTATTTAGGCTTTATGTCTGATTGCGCTGGTAAAGTAAAAATATCTTTTGCCATTTGATGAATGCGATCATAATTTCCTCCAATTGGTAAGAGAATATAGCCAACTTCTTTTGGCATATCGGTTGGGTTATAAAGCAACCCCTCTTCACTATTTTCCAAAACTCTCTGATAGACTTGCAAATTTCCCAATTTTTTATAAAGATCATAGAATTTTTGCATTTCCCAAATTTGCATATCTGTTTTAACATTATCCCCCAAAGCTTTTAACATAGCACTGCCCTTGGAAAAATCAGCCAATGTTCCAATGCTTAACATTTTATCCTTAACTAATTGAACGATTATTTGTTGACGCTTAGCTCTTTCAAAATCGTTCGAGGTCACACGAGATCTGGCATAGCAAAGGGCCTGATCGCCATTGAGCGTTTGCTTTCCTGCTGGAAGTTTGAAATTTCCACCACATTCCAAGGTATTTTCCGGTGCTGCGCATAAAGGATAGCTAGCCACAATTCTAGTTTTGTAGGTTTGCGTAGTTTTGCTAAAATATTTAACTGTTTTGTCTTGATATTTTCCGGTTGGGATAGTGAAAAATGAATCACAAACGTGCGGTTCGTTAAACTGCATAGCCTCTTCGAAAGGCTTATCTAGTGTTATCTCAACTCCGCCAATAGCATCGATGAGCTGTTTGAAGCCGGCAAAATTTATACTCACTCCATATTGAATTGGAAGTCCCGTCACGTCTCCGATAATTTTTTTCATATCTTCCATTCCCTTTTTTTTGCCATTTTCTTCTCCGGCAGCATAGACAGCATTAATTTTAGTTTTATTTCCCCAGCCAGGATTATCCACATACAAATCCCGTGGAATTGAAATTAAAGAGGCTTTATTATCCTTAATGTTAATACTAGCTACCATAATAGTGTCAGCTAGGGTTCCACCACCAACCACACCTTCTCCTCGCATGCCCAAAAGCAAAACATTGATTCTGCCATCCTTTTCACCCTTTAGATCATTATTGACTCCGGGAATATTTTTCACTAGAGATTGCAATAATCCGCCTTTAGAAATTTTGTTCAGTACGCCTCCGGTTTTCCAAGCGAAAATTCCTCCGCCCAAAAGCAAAATTATCACAACAACTGCAAAAACCTTAAACCATCTTTTTTTATAAAATTTTTGATTTCCTTCTCCTCTTGTCCCTAAATTTTTTTCTAGATAAGCCATGTTTTTTGTTTATTTAAATTAAAACCAATACTTGCCAAATAATTATTTAGCAATTGCTATTATTCTACTTATATTTACACTTTTAGTCAATGATTCATTTCAACGAAAATATTAAGCAATTTTTGCGCAGTTTTTTGCCAAGAAAATTTTTCGGCTTGCAACTTTCCATTTCTCGATAAACTATCTCGCACCATTTCATTGATAATTATTTCCTTGATTTTTTGGGTTAGTTCACCGGGAATTTCCGGTTTGAAATATAGCGTTGCGTTGTTTGCAATTTCTCTATGTGGAGGAATATCAGAAACAATAGTTGGCACGCCCAATGACATCGCCTCAATGATTGGCATACCAAAACCTTCATAAAATGAAGGAAACACAAAAATATCCGCACCCTTCATGATTGCCGCCTTATCTTCTTCATCAATATATCCCGGGAAAAAAACATCTTCGGCTAAATTGTTCCTTCCAACAACTTCGTCTATGAGTTTGTCATAATTATGTCCCTTACCTCCCGCGATAACTAATTTCAAAGAATTAAGTTTTAGTTTTAAATTAGGCTCAGTTTTTAGTAGCGCAACTGCTTCGATAAGCGCTGGAATATTCTTTCTTGGTTGCAATGTGCCAATATATAGAATGTATCTTTCTGGGAGATTATATTTCTTTTTGATTGTTTTTATCTTTTCCTCCGATATATCTTGCATCGAAAAATCCTCGGACACCGCATTATGAAACCAATCAGCTTTTTTTGGATCGACTTTATAATATTTAATTATCTCGTCTTGAGTAAATTTTGAAACAGCCATTATCTTGTCCGCGCGCTTGAGACTTTTTGGAATCAATGATTTCAAAAAAAACAAATCCCAAAACTTGATAAATTGAGGATAAAATTCAAAAGAAATATCATGAATAATTGTGACTATTTTCACTTTTTTTGGCACAAACCAAGGCGTGATATATTGTGTGAGATAAACATCGACTGGTTTTTTTCGCAAATATATTGGGAGTGTCCAAAAATTCCAGCTAAATTTATTTCTGGTCGGAAGTGAAATTATTTCAAAATTTTTCTGATTATCTATTCCAAGACTTACTCCAGTATTCTGTAATACTGTAGTGTCAGTTATGTCAGTAAATAGCTTGTATTCATTTTCGCTATCAATCTTAGCTAAATTCTTAGCCAGATTAAAAAACACTGCTTCGCTACCAGTTTGTTTTTTGCCTATAAGTCGAATGTCGATGCCTATCTTCATAATTTACGAAAATACGAATTAAACGAAAGTACGAATTTATTAAATTTATTATTCGTAATTTCGCTCTATTCGTAAGTTAGAAATTGCAAGCCAGAGCCATAGAAATCCCAAGAATATTCCGGCATTAAAAAGGTTGGGAATGATAATTGCAAACCAAGAAATAATCACAAACAATCCAAAAATCCTTTCCTCTTTATTTTTAGCAAAATAATATTTCTTTATCGCACTTACTAGTATATACGATAGCATAATCACAAAAGACGCGAAACCCAAAATTCCACTACCGAGCCAAATTTCCAAAAATATATTGGAAGAATTGAGACTCGTGCCTCGACTATCCTCTCCTAGAATTTTCCCAATACTCCCCCAACCCATCCCCAAAACCCAATGATTTTTTATTTCCTGCCAAGATTTTTGATAAATTTGTGCTCTTATGCTCACATTCGGATCTTTGCGATAAATTTCCGTAACATATTTTCCTTGAGATTTTTCAAGATTTATTTCTTCTAAATTAATATGCTGGCAACTGTATTTTTTTAGCTCTAAAACACTATCAATATTTTCCGGCAAGTTTATATTCCCATCACAACTTACGGTTATTTTTTGCATTCCCGAACCAGTCGATTGAACACGATTAAACAATTGGAAATTTGTCAGATGAAAAATATACACGGCACCAATCGCAACGAGTAGCGCCGGAACTATAATCAGCTTCATCTGAATTGTTTTTTTCCATTGCCAATGTTTTGGATAAAATTTTAAATTTGTAAAAATAGTGAAAAGAAAAATAAATGTCACGGCAAATGCACCAAGCCATGCACTTCTACTTACGGTTAAAATTAATAATATAAAAGATAGTGTTAAAAATATAAATAAGCCCGTCATCCTGAGCGAATACGAAGGATCTGCAAATTGTTTAGTTTTAGTATTATTAAATAGTAGATTCTTCGACTCCGCTTCGCTTCGCTCAGAATGACGGCTATAAACTAAGCCATATAGAACAGATATAACTAAAATCAAATAAATTCCCAGCCAATCCGCCTCGGAAAATGTGGCATTTGGCCTTCCAGGCATCACCTCAAAACCATTCAATCCCCGCAAGAACCAAATATTTTGCCAGATTCCATAAATCACAACGACCAAAGAAGAGCTTAGAAAAAATGGAATAACTTTTTTCAAATCTTCCAAATTTTGAATATAATTTCGCACTAAAAAGTATAAAGCCACAAAAGTCACCAAGATTATAGAAAGTTTCAGACTAATTATTTTATTTTCTGCATTGGCAATACTTAGGAAACTTGAAATACCTATAATTACAATCAACCAGTCACACCGTTTTGGTTTCATCAACTTGAAATTCAGTTTTCCTGATAACAAGCGAATGATAATTGCCGTAATTGTAAGCGCGCCGATAAATTGGTATGGCCTAATCGCAATTCCAAGTTCGGTCGGCGCCAGATTAATGTTTTCTAGCGCAATCGTTCCAATGAAAAACAAAAACGCCCACCCAGGACGGTATAGCGCCAAAAACAAAGTCAGAATTGCAAAGAAAACAAAATCCCCTATTCGCAAAGGAATAATCCCTAAATTATTAAAAATAATCAAAAATAAAACTAAAGCCACATTCACCAAAATCAACCAGCTCTTTGGTTTGTTGAGGTTATTAATTATTTTTTCAAAAAATAAATTCATTTACATTTCTTCGATTATATTCAAAATCTTCTCACTAAATTTTTCCCACGAAAATTGCTTGGCTCGTTCTTGACCTCTGTTTTTTAGTTGTTCTCGCAAGTCATAATTAGTCAAAACATTTTTCAAAACCATCGCAATATCCGATATGTCATCAGGATTACAATATAACACACTATCTCCACCGACTTCCGGCAATGAGGAAACCTTTGAAGTGATAGCAGGCGTGCCAACATTCATTGCTTCGAGAATTTGCATTCCGAAACCTTCATAAAAAGAAGGATAAATAAATATGACAGCATTTTCAAAAAGAGCCGGTAAATCTTTTTGCGGAACTTCGCCCAAAAGAATCACATGTTTTGTTAAGTTTAATTCTCTCAATATTTTTTCTATCGGCGTCGCCAAACTCAAACTTTCCGGCAAAACTTTTCCATATATCGCAAGGCGCGGAAAATTTGGCAAAAAATTTTCTTTTTTGTTTCTTTCTAGTAGTAATTTATATGCTCGCACCGCTCCTTCAACATTTTTGCGCACTTCATATCCTCCACCAGCCAAAATATATCCTGGATTTATTTTATACTTCTTTAAAATATTTTGCTCTCGCAGAGACGCAAAATTTTGCGCCTCTATCTTATATGTATCATCCACATCAATATATTCAGTAGTAATTTTGTCTGCGCCTATACTTAAGTGTTCAATTAGATCTTTTTCTGTCCTTTTGGAAACAGCAATAATCTTGTCCGCCATTTTTATGCCATATTCCATTAATTTCCAATATAATTTCTTTCTTGCATTATCCAAATACTGCGAAAATAGTTTTGGGATGATATCATGCACTATCATAATGTGACGGATTGATTTATCCAAAACAGTCGGACTTTGGTAGAGACTGATGAAAACATCGCAACCGTCTTTTCTAACGAGGCGCGGCAAAAGAAATTTTTCCCACCAAATTTTTCGAATCAAATCATCACGCTTATAAACCGGTAGGAATATTTTCTTGCTAAAATTATCAGGAAGTTTAAAATCTTTTGGAATATCTTCTTCTAAATACAAAACAAACTCCAAATCATCCTGCTTGTATCTTGCCTGCCTGCCGGCGAGGCAGGTTTCTTGTATCTTGTCTCTTACCAACATTTTTAAAAAGTTGGTTGTCACTTGCCCAATACCAGTGTGAGGCTTTCGAAGATAACTTGCATTGATTCCAATTTTTTTCTTTTTCATACTCATATTGTAAAGCCAAAATCAAATTATGTCATCTGTTGAAATTATGCATTGCCAGATAATCCCTTTTAGGCTATAATCAAGTTATAATAAAAGTTAATTTTTAAGCCTATAATACTTATGTTTAGTATTGTTAAATTTGCCATTTGGATTGTCCTTTTTTTGGCCGCAGCCTATTTCGTAGCAAAATTTTTCGGTTATGACGTTAACCGAGATTATTTTTCTGGCACCAGAAAACAATGTGAAGAAAAATTGAAAGCATGCACCAATGATGTTTTTCATCAAGGTGTCGATAACGCTAAATGTGATTTCAATTGTGTCGACCCGAAATTAATAATTAAAAAGAACTAATATGAAATTAATCATCAACATTCCAGCCTATAATGAAGAGAAGGATCTTGGAAAAACAATTGTCAGAATCAAGGAAAGTCTTTCGAATGATTTCTATTCTGAGGAAGGTGCGCGTATTACTGAAAAATTAATTCAAGTAGTGGACGACGGCTCAAGCGACAATACCGCCGAAGTTGCCAAAAATTCTGGAGCTGATATTGTCATTTCCTACAAACCCAATCGAAGACTCGCCTATTCTTTCAAACAAGCCGTAGAAAGTTCCTTGGAGAAAGGCGCTGACTTCATGGTCAATATCGACGCCGACGGACAGTTCGATCCTAATGACATTCCTAAACTTCTCCTTCCGATACTCAAAGGTGAAGTGGATATGACAATCGCCGATCGCTTTGGTAAGCACAAAGCTAAAAATATCCCATGGGTTCGAAGTTTTTTTAATCGCTTTGCCGCTTCCATTATCGGATTTTTTCTAAATTATAAAACTAACGACCTAACTTGTGGTTTTCGCGCTCATAATCGCGAAACATTACTTCGCCTTAATTTAACCAATACTTATTTCACCTACACACAAGATACTATTATTGATGCTATTGGAAAAAATCTAAAACTAAAGTGGATACCGATAGTTGTCACTTATTTTGACAACCGCGAAGCTAAAATTACAAAATCTATTTTCAAATTCATTAGCAACTCCTTCAAAATTATCCTAAAAGCTATTCGCGATGTCAGGCCACTTAAATTTTTCGGTTGGCCAGGAATATTTTTGATGTCAATCGGAATTATCGGATTTCTCATTTTCCTTTTTAATTATATTCAGGATTTGAAAATCGCCCCCTATCTTCATTATATAGTTTTTTCTGCTATCTCTTTGCTCCTTGGAATTCAACTGGTTGTTTTTGCTCTCATTGCTGACATGATCAAATCCGCCCGCCAACTCACCGAAGAACTTTTCTATCAATGGAAAAAAGATAAATATAATAAGTTATAAAGTTAAAAGTTATAAAGTCAATGAAAATATTATTCATCTCTCACTCCTATCCTCCAATTCTTGGTGGGGTGGAAAGTCAAAATTATAATTTAGCTCAAGGACTTTCAAAAATCACCCAAGTTAAGATTATCGCCAATGGTCGTGGCAAATGGTGGCTTCCGGTTTTTGTGCCAATAACTTTCCTGCGCGCATTTTTTTTAATGATGAATTATGACGCCTGTCTCGTAGGGAATGGCGTTTTAGCTCCCCTAGCTTTTTCCCTAAAACTTTTTCATCCTAAAAAAAAGTTTTTTTCAATTATCCATGCGCTCGATATAACGTTTTGTCATAAGAAAGGAATTTTACCAAAAATTTATAGCCTCACAAATATTCCTTCGATAAAGAAAATGGACAAACTTTTTATGGTGGGAAATTTTGCTGTCGAAGAAGCTATAAAAATTGGAGTACCTAAGGAAAATTGCGTTTTTATTCCTAATGGAGTTTTTATTGAAAATTTCAGAAAAGAATTTTCTCGACAAGACTTGTCTGCTCTTTGGGGCAAAGATACTTTAGACAAAAAAGTCATCTTGCGTCTAGGCAGATTTGTTCCGCATAAAGGCACTGCTTGGTTTATTAAAAATATAATGCCTCGCCTACCAGAAAATATAATCCTATTCGCTGTAGGAGGTCGTGTTGATAGAAATACCGCTGGCGATCCAGACAATTTTTCCGATTGTGAAAAAGAGATAACAAAAAACAATTTAGAAAACAGAGTAAAACTTATCCCTAACATTCCACAAAAGGATTTGAGAGTTTTGCTAAACACGGCTGATTTAGTAGTCTCTCCTAATATTCATTATAAAAGTTCCTCAGAAGGTTTTGGCATAAACGCAATTGAAGCTGCGGCTTGCGAAAGAGTAATCATAGCTTCGAATATGCAAGGCTTGGCTGACGCGATTAAGGATGGCAAGAACGGTTTTCTAGTTGAAAGTGAAAACACTGAACAATGGATCAAAAAAATCAACGCTATTTTTTCCGCTGGACCGGAATTTGCCAAGAATTTCGGAGAAATGGCTGGAAAATATGTACAAGAAAATTTCACCTGGGAAAAAATTTCGAAGAGATATTTGGAGGAGATGGAAAAAGTAATCAGAACCACTGACCTGCCTCGCCGGTAGGCGGGTTAGCAAATGATTAAAATGATTACACTTGAAATAATATGACATTTGAATTTATTTACAGTCAAGTTTTATTTTATATATCTATTTTAGTAATTCTGTTTGTTCCGGGGTATTTTTTGCTTTTGGCGGTTTTTAGCAAAGGCGAAAATCAAATAAGTAAAATGGAAAGATTTATTTTTTCCTTTGGACTAAGTTTGATTGTTGTCGATTTTATAGCATTTGCTTATTCCAAACTAAACATTCCGATCACTGCTATTTCTTCTGTTTTAGGAGTTTTATTTTTTTCGATAACTTGTTTTATTTTTTATAAACTAAAAAAGATTGAAAATGTTAACGTAAAAGAAGATGAATTATTTTCTTTTTCAAAGAATCAATTTTTCCTCCTTTTACTTCTTTTGTTTTTGACAATTTTTATCAAAACTGCCTACCTTAGCGGAACAGTTGCTCCAACTGCCACCGATATGGGACATCACAACTATTGGGCCAAGGAAATGTCTGAAACACACAAACTTCCTGTTTATGAAGGAATGCCCGATTTTATCATTGGCGAACACATTGCCCTGTCAGAGATAAATATGCTTAGTGGGAAAAGTTTCTTTTCAGCTTTCCCAGTTATTTTTTTACTACTCATTAATCTCCTTAGTATTCTCACTGTTTTTGTTTTGACTTTACGAGTTTTCAAAAACAAAAACATTGCCATTCTTTCAATTCTTTTCTTGGGAGTTCTTTTTGCTGTTTCCTCTCCTCAAGCCAAATTTGTTAGTGGAGGCGTAATGGGAAATATTTTGGGAAATCTCTTGATGCCTATGGCCTTCTATTTTTATCTCAGAGCTTCCGAACTTCTAAATTATGACACAGTTTCACTTTTTGATTCAAGAAAATTTCTTTCACTTGGAATTTTTTCCACTTTCGGACTTTTTTATACACATCATCTCACTGCTTTTATATTCTTATTTATTTTTTCTTTTCTTATTGTTGTTTTCTTAATTCTAAATTATAAGGATTTGAAAAATATCTTTGGAAAAATATTTGATTTGGTTTTTTCCATTCCTGTTATCACAACTTTTGCAATCGGATTGATTTTTTTCTTTTTCATCTTCACTCCAAATTATGTGCGTACTAACGCCGTAGAAACTGCTGTCGGCACACCCTCGAAAGCCACTCGCGAAGGATTGAGTATGGATAACATAAAGTCTTCCGTTGGTGAGGTTCGTTTGGCTCTTGGATTTCTAGGGCTTCTACTTTTGGCTCTAAATTATAAAAGAAAAAACTTTGGATTCACTTTAGTTTCCGCTTGGACAGCTATGCTTTTTATCATGTCCACCAAACCAGAATTAATTTTCATCAACTTACCCAGCTCTCGTATTGGAAATTATATGAGCTATCCCCTTGCGATTCTTTCTGCTTATGGATTATTCTCCATTTTCAATTCTAATTTGGTCAACTCAAAAAAAATAATTCCCAAAAAGTTTCTGGATGGTTCGTTTTTAATTATCCTAATTTTTGTTTTAACTGGCGGACTGCTCGACAGCGTTCAAGCTTTCAAAAAAGCCCCTGATTTCACTCCCGTTATTGAAACCTATGATGCCTCCAATTATCTAGTGAAAAATACTAACAATGAAGATGTGATTCTAAAAGATCATAATTATATCACTGCAGATTCTTGGATAAAATTGTTTTTTATGCAAGGCTATAGATACCCTCAGTCTCGTGGCTATTTTAAGCGTTATGAAGATCCCACTAAACCTCGTGAAATGTGCACTCTCTATATGATTTCCAATCCGGCCGGTCAAGACGCTCAAAAATGCTTTCAAGAAACAAAAACTAATTATATCCTAGTTAATCCAAAATTTGACAGCTCCCAATTTGCAAAACTCAAAAATTTTAGCAAGGTTTATAACAACGGTGACGTAGCGGTATATTATAAAAAATAATTTTCACATTTTATGTCTCAACAAAAAAAGATTATATTTTTTCTAATAATTTTATTCATCGCCAGTTCTGTTTGGCTTTTTTATCTGAGCGAAAAAATTCTTGATCCGAATGTCGGAAAAAATTGGTGGTCAGTGTCTTTCTCTGATTCCAAATCGGAAGATTTAGATTTCACAATTGAAAATCATAGCGATAAAGATAATTTCCAATGGATTGTTTTGTCTGGTAATGATAAAATCAACGAGGCTAATGTGACTGTTAAAAAAGGAGAGAATTATTTTGCCAATGTGAATTTTGAAGATAATTATAGAAACAAAAAAATTACCATTCAGGTAATTTCAGGAGATGAGAAAAAAGAGATTTATAAAAATTTATGAAAAAGATACTTCTAGTAACGAGGCCGATTGCCCCGCCGTGGGACGAAGGTTCAAAAAATTTTGCATATTACCTAGCAAAAAACCTAGCGGGTTTTGAAATTAATCTGATGACCAAGGGAATTTTGCCTGAATTATCTGATAATGTTCACCAGCATTCGGTTTATTCAACTTCAGAAATTCGCGATTTTAACTTTTCTCAAAAAATTCGCGCTCTTTTTTTTCAATTCAAAACTAAAGGTCAGTTTGATATCAATCATTATTTCTTCACTCCAACCAAACTCAACTCCTTCCTGATTAAGCATTTTTTCAAATCTTTTAAAACTAAAACTATTCAAACTGTCGCCTCTCTTCGCGACGATTTATGGTCGTCGGATGACATAAAAAATTTGATGTTTGCCGATCTTATCATCACCTATTCCGATTATGCCAAGAGCAAATTAAATTCCCTTGGGTTTCAAAATGTCAAAAGGGTTTACCCAGGAATTGATCTGGAAAAATATCAACCTCAAGAAAAAAACTTGGGGCTTATGAAAGAGAAAAATATTTCACCGAATGATTTTGTGATAAATTTTTCTGGAGAATATGTGCGCCTTGGCGCGATTGATTTAGTTGTTGATAGTTTCATTGAAATTTCCAAAAAAATTCCCGAAGCTAAACTCACCCTGGCAGTTAGAATTAAAAACGAAAAAGACGCGCAGAAAAAAGAAGAGGTTATGGAAAAAATAAAAAAAAATAATCTCCTGGAAAAAGTTTCTTTTTTTGATGATGGAAAATACGACATGAGGGAAGTTTATAATCTCTGCGACATCAGTCTTTTTCCAGTGCAAAATATGCACGGCAAATTTGATATTCCCCTAGCAGTTATTGAAACGATGGCTTGCGAAAAACCGGTCATTCTAACAAATCTGGAAATTCTAAAAGAATTGGGCAATAATAATAATTCTGTTATAATTGAGAAAGACAATCTAAAACAATTAACTGATGCGATTTCTGATTTATATCAAAACAAGGAAAAAAGAAACCTCCTTGGAAAAAATGCCCGAAAATTTTGTGAGGAAAATTTCGACATCAAAAAAATCGCCGAAATTTATCAAGAAATTTATAAAGAAATCTAAATTTATGGACAATAATAATTATAAAATTAACAACCTTTCTGAGCACAAACAAAAATTTCAAACAGCAAAAATGTCTGTTCCAGCCGTTTTTTTTATGAGCGAAGAATTGATGCCTAAGGATGATTCTTTTGAAAAATTAGAAGATATTGCTTCTAATCAAGATACACTTTTTCGTAATTTAGTCGCTATGCCGGATGTTTGTTCAAAACCAGGCAGAAAAAATGCTTCCGGAACAACTATAGTCAGCGAAAATTATATCCTGCCTCAAGTCAATGACTCAGACCCAAACTGTGGAATGCGTCTAATTAAAACTAATTTAACTGAAGATAATTTGACTAGCAATGATATTGACAATATTTTCAAGGAATTAGTAGTTACCGTTCCAACTAAAAAATTTGTCGGAACCAAAGTCCCCTTTGATGTTATAGTTGATATTTGTCGAGAAGGAACATCTGCTATAATCAGACACCTCGGAATCAAAACAAAAAACGAGCTTGAAAACACTCAAGGTGATGGAAATTTTTTTCCAAAAACCATGGAGAAACAAGATATCTTTGATGTGATACCAAAACTATATTTATTCTTTGCTAAATATCGACTAGGGATTTTGGGTGCAGCGGGTAATCATTTTCTGGATCTTATGAAAGTAGATGAGATTGTTGACGAAAAAATTGCCAAAAAAATGGGAATAGAAAAAGGACAATATCTTTTTATGATTCACACAGGCTCAGGAATTTTGGGTCAATATACAATGTATACTCATACTGCAAAAAAACGCGAGCATCTTTCACAAGCTCTTATGGTAGAACTTGGAAAAATGACTTTTCGTTCTAGAAAAAAAGAGACTTACAAAAAAATGCAAGAGATGATAAAAAATCATTTATCAGAAAATAATTCCCTGCTTCGCTACGCTGGAAAAGAAGCGGATGGAAAACTTTATATGAACGCTCGAGCGGCCGCTTCTAATTTCGGCACAGCCAACAGAGCAGTCATCACTCATAATATCTCCAAAACGATAAAAAAAGTTCTCGGACGTGATCCGGAAATGGATTTGCTTTATGACATGCCCCATATTTCAATTTCCAAAGAAGAGCATTTTGGGCGTGATGTCTTTGTTCATAGAAGCAATACTTCCAGAGCATATGGCCCTAGCAAAATGCAAAATCATTCAATCTACAAAGAAACTGGCGAGCCTGTTTTCATTCCATCTTCAATGGCAACTGATGCCTATATTTGCGTTGGAACAGATGAAAATCAAGACAGCTTTTTTTCAGCTCCTCATGGAACAGGTAAGGGCACCAATTCTCATGAAAAAACCATTTCTAATAAAGATGAACTTTTCGCAAAAATGAAAGAAAAAAATATTCTAATTTATAATGCTAAATCTTCGATTGTTATCAATCAAGATTCTTCTCGTTACAAAGATATTGATAAGGTTATCGAAGGTATTGAAGCTAATAAAATTGCTCATGTTGTTGCTAAAATGAAACCCGTAGCTGTTATTATGTACTGACATACAATTCGTAATTAGTAAAAAATAAAATGAAATTAATCACAATTTCCGGCCTCGATGGCTCAGGAAAATCAACTCAAGCAGAATTGCTAAAAGAATATTTGAAATCGCAAAATAAGCGGGTTTTTTATTTTCATGCAATAGCTTTTTCTTTGGCTAATAAATTTGCAAGAAAAAAAATTGGCTCTAGTAAGAGCGTAACGAAAGCCACTTTCCTTCAAATTATCCTGCGAAGAATATTTCTGATGATTGATATTTGGCGTTTCAAAAAATTATATAGAAAATTAGAAAAAGAAAAATATGATTATATTCTCTCTGATCGGTATTTTTATGACAGTGTAATTAATATTTATTTTCTAAGTAATTCACAAAAAAACATTCCTTGTGAAAAATTCATCAAATCTCCTGACATAGCCATCTATCTTCAAGCTAATCCAAAAATTATTATGTCTCGAGAAAGAAAACCTGATCAAGGAATTGATTATCTCCAAAAGAAAAAAGAATTATATGACGAAAAATATCTCACGTGGAACATGAAACTGATTGATGGCAATCAAAATCAAGAAGAAATTTATAAAAAAATAAAATCCTTTTTATGAAAAGCAATCTAGCTAAATCGGCCGTCTGGGTGACAATCTCGGAAATTTTTTTCAATCTTTCCGGTTTCATTATTCACAGTGTTTTGGGAAGATTTTTGGGCCCCGCAGATTATGGACGATATGGGCTTGTCATCACACTCACCACAATGGTCATAATTCTCATCGGCAATGGCATTCCAACGGCAATGAGCAAATATATTAGCGAATATTTTGAAAATAATTCTCGAATGGTGCAAAAAATAAAACACCAAGCGATAATATTGCAAACAATAATAATTGCGGGTATTACAATAATTTTCTTTTTTTCCATTCCGCTTATTTGCCGACTACTGGGCGACCCAACCCTCATTCCCCTTTTTCGCATTTCCACCCTCATAATCCCAGCTTTCGCAGCCGCATCCTTTTATTTTTCCTTCTATACCGGACTACACAAATTCAATCTTCAAGCTACCCTCAAAACACTACGTTCAATTTTCCGAATTGCTTTTGTGATTTCGCTGGCCTATTTTTGGAAAGTAGAAGGTTCGATAGTTGGATATATCGTCGCTCCTGGATCAGTTTTTTTGGTAGCTTTTTTAATAGATAAATTTTACATCTCTCCGCAACTTGAAAAACAAGCGCAAAAGGAAAATAAGGTTGAAATTTTTTTTCCTTGGAAAAAATTACTAAATTACGCCTGGCAAATTGTCATTTTCTTTTTGGCTTATGAACTTTTAATCAGCATTGATCTCTATTTGGTAAAAGCCATTTTGCATGATGACAAATTAACTGGAATTTATAACGCAGCCCTCACGGTCGGTCGAATCCCCTACTATGTTTTTTATGCTATGACAGTTTTTCTTTTGCCTATGGTGTCAAAATCAACTTCACAAAATAATCACGAAAAAACCGCCAAGATTTTGGGAGATTCACTGCGCATTATGCTTATTCTTTTAGTGCCAATGATCATTTTGATGTCCGTTTTCGCCAAGCCCATTCTTTTGGACTTCTACGGGGCAAAATATGCCTCTGGAGCGCAAGCTATGTCGATTTTGGAGTATGGAGTCGGATTTCTCACAATCTTCTATGTGATGAGTTTTGCGATGAATGGCGCTGGCAAAACCAAAATTACCATGCTCATTTCCATTCTGGGTTTTGTTATCAATGCAATTTTAAATTATATTCTAATTGGAAAATATGGTATTGTCGGTTCAGCCATTGCCACCACCATCACATCCCTGATAATAATGCTCTGGATGCTCTATTATCTCTGGCGCGATTTTGGAGTTTTGATAAAACTAAAGAGTCTAATAAGAACACTTTTGGCTGGAATCCTGATGTATGGCGCATCACTCTTTTTCTCTCAGGGAGAAATCGCTTTCCTTTTTTGGTCAGCAATTCTTTTTGGTTTTTATCTTTTTATTCTTTATATCTTCGGAGAAATAAAAAAAGACGATATACTTTATTTCAAAAATATCGTCCGCAAGAAAAAATAATTAATGCAAAATAATGTTCCAACAAATAAAAACAATTTTAAATTCTAAGCGATTTATTTATGCGATTTTTGGCCTTATATTAATAGTAGGTATTTTTTTTCGCACCTATAAATTTCATGATTGGCTTCGCTTTAATATGGATCAGGGTCGTGATGCCATTTTGATCGGTAGTGTAGTTGATGGAACAAGCCCGCTTCCGTTATTGGGATCTAAAGCGGGTGGCACTTTTTTCAAACTTGGACCAATGCCTTATTATTTTCAAATAATTTCCGCTAAGATATTCGGAAACTTTCCTGATAAAATGGCTTATCCGGATTTAGTTTCATCAATATTGTGCATACCACTTCTTTTCTTTTTTCTTCGCAAATATTTTAATATCAAGATATCATTATCAATGGCTACCTTATTGACTATGTCTTTTTATGCTATTCAATATGCCCGTTTCGCTTGGAATCCCAACTCTACGCCATTTTGGACAATTCTAAGTCTTTATGGAATCCACAATATTATTTCTCAAAAAAATACCAACAGAGCATTTTGGGCGATAATCACCGGTATAGCCATTGGCGTCGGAGTTCAATTACACACAACATCGCTATTGCTTCTTCCGATAACTACGATAATTGTCTTTGGATTTTTATTTATTAAAAAAATAAACCTATTTAAATATTTTTTTATAATTTTAACAATATCATTATTTCTAAACATTCCTCAATTTATTAATGAATATCAAACAGGTGGCAAAAATATCGCCGAATTCTTTTCTGGTGTAAATGCCAGAAAAGATTCAAAAAACAAATTGATGAGAAATGTCCTACAAGATTCAAGCTGTTGGGTACAAAGCAGTGTTGTCACTCTTTCAGGCTATGCGATATCCGATGGATGTACCATCAAACTAACCAGCAAAAAAACTGATTGGATAATTTTTTTGTCTGGATTAGTCTTTGCTGTGGGTGGTTTAGTGATTGGAATTAAATATTTTTTGCAAGAGCAGGACTGGAACAGAAAATCTTTCTTGATACTAATCTTTCTGTATTCAGGAATTGCTTATTTACTTTTTGTGCCTCTGGCATATGAAATTTCAATGAGATTCTTTCTCCCTCTGATTTTTTTGCCTTTTATTTTACTTGGCTTATGGATAAAATTTTTAACAGATAGATTGCTTGGCAACTATGCTTATATCCCATTCTTATCAATATTCATACTTATCGCAACCAATATTTTTTTCACCTTGAATTATTTCGCTGATTTTAAAAAAATTGAAAATGGTGGTCTTCGTCAAGATATCGCCACCATAGAAAATGTTACGCTAAAAGAAATAGAGGTAATTTCTCAATTTATTATTAACAATTCAAATAAAGGAGGTGTGGCTTATATCGAAGGAAAGAAACAATATCTCAGAAAATCATCAAACTCAATCAAATTTTTCGTGGCCAAATCTGATATAAACTTAATCTCCATTAATAAAGACGATACTGGTCTTACAAAAAATTCATCTTCAGATCAGATATTTTATTTAACTAGCTCAAAGAAAAAAAATAAAGTACTAAATGAACCGCTACCACCAATTACATATGATTCGTATGGAAGATTTTTTATTTACTTGGAACGAAATTGACAAATTATTTAACTTTTAATACAAAAATTGAAAATTGGCGAAAAATTGAACATTTTTCAATGTCATATTTTTTTGCTATCTCTTGAGAGAGTTCGCATTTATTCTCAGCATTTTTCAAATAAAACAGTCTGTCTCCAGAATTTAATTCAATCTCTTTTTTCAGTTGAATTATTTCGATATTTTCTTTCCCCGCCAAAAATTGAAGTGAGCGAATTGATTTAAAAAGATAACCAGCTTGCGCATCGATAACGTTTGTTTTTTTATCAGTATTGTTTTTGACAAAATCAACCACATATTTTCCCTCTCCTAAAGTCAGATAATCAAAATCGCCATTAATCTCCTTCCCGCCATATTGCAAATCCCTGTACGTATGTGATATTTTTTGCAAATTAAAAAACGAAATGCTAGCAATGATTATTACCACAATCCATAGGCCTTTTTTGAATTTTTTCTCAAAAAAATTCAACCAAAAACCTAGGATTATAAACGGAACAAATGACAATGGCAGGAAAAAACGCACTGCCAATTCAGTAGCCCAAGTTATGTAGAAAACAAAAGACAAAAATATATAACCCACTATAAAACCCAAGAAAAGTTTTTTATTCTTATCGCTTTCTTTTATAGTTTTTTTAAATAGAAGAAAATATCCTCCCAATGAAAATATCAATGATAGCAAAATTGATGCAACAAAAAATATTTTTTCTCCAATAGTCATTCTTTTGCCATCCAACTTCTTGAATGTTTTCCAATCATTTTCATACCCGCACTCATTTTCATTTCCCATGGAAGTAAGGATGTGATTATTGGTTTTGATATGACAAGAAAAATTCAAGGCAAGATTATTCGCCCAGCTATTATTTCGCTCATTTTTATTAGTAATCCCCAATATAAATTGTTTGGAATTAAATCCGCCACTTCTAATTTCCGTGACAATTTGTGGAACATTAGCAAAAATAGTAGTTGCGATAACAATTACTATTATAGTTGTCGAAACTATTTTTTTCCTGATAAAAATAATAGCTACAAAAAAAGAAAGTATCGGCAGAATTATCAAAAGCGAGGTGTGTAATTGAATGCAAATTCCCAAAGACACTCCTGTCAAAATTGCCCAAACAATTTTCCTTTTTTGTGAAATTGCCAAATTATAAAGCGCATAGATAAAAAACATCACAAAAAATGGCGTAGAGTTTGGATTCCAAGCAAAACGAGAAAATTTAACCACAAAATATGAAATTGAATACAGCCAAGTCAAAGTCAATGCGATGGGAATTTCAAAATAAATTTTTACCAAAAGAAAGAACAGGCCGATCGACAAAATTGAAAAAAACAAGTCCGGATAAGCTAATTTTTCCGGCTCCACGCCAAATATTTTTGCTGAAATTAATTGAAAATAATAAAATGCCGGGCCCAATTGAAATTCTGTTCCGCCCGCTCCCGGGCCTAATTTTGGCAAATCATTGTTTTCACTCAAGTTTTCTATCAATTCTGCATCACGCGACTGATCCATATTAAATCTAAGCCAATCAGAGAAATGGTATGTTCGCAAAAATATTCCAATAACCAAAAAAACAAGAAAACTAATAACGACTATTATTTTTTCTTTTCTGCCAATTTTTTTCAAAAAATTCATAATTTAACTATTATTTTATTGATTAAATAAATCTTTCCAGAAAATTCTTTCTCTTCTTTTTGGAATCAACCATGAATTATCCTCACTTCCATCGATTGAGCTATTGTCATCTGAGCCACTTTCAATATTACTATCTTTTCTTTCTTGCCCTCCGTCTTCTTTTCTGAAAGGATTTTCAATTTTATCCCCCCCTGCTATCGCTTGTGAATTTATTTTAAAATGCACAACGCCAATATCACCAAAACTTTTTTCGCTTATTTTTCTTATTTGCCCATCAAAATAATCAGGAGAATAATTTTTCATAAAATACATAAAATAATAGCAACTGTCCGGATAATATTCCATCGATCCGAGTTTTATACTGTATTCCCTTTTTTCTCCAATACTTTCCAGTGAATAACTAATAAGATCGCGATAGCTTTTCTTAAGCGGAATAATGAATATTTTTTTATCTTCTCCATAGCAATCATTTTTTATATATTCAGCCGTTTTTTTCAAATGCCACCAATCTTCACCCTCTACTGATTTCAAAAGCGCTGATTTTCTCGGATGAGAAATTTTAGTTTGCGAATCGCCAAGCTCGCCAAACCAAGTTTTGACGCTATACGCGTTAAGCGCGATAGGCAAAAACAACATTGACCCAATGATCAAAGATTTATATTTCCAGCTGATTTTATTTATAAATAAAATCAAAAATCCCCAAAAGATAAATGGCAACGGCAAAATCGGCAAAAAATGTCTCGGCTGAACCTTTGATCCTAGAGGGAAATAAACAATGAAATAAGAAATAAGCCACGCAAAAATTGCAAATATAAACATTTTTTTTCTTACGTCTGTTTCTTTTCTAAAAAGCAAGCCTCCACCAATCAATCCGGCAAGCATAAAGTATGAAAATAATTTGTATGTTTTTTTATCCGCATCAACCACGCCCGACCAAATAATTGCAAAGTACTTGGAAAAATTAAAAATATTTGTCTTTGCAAGCTCTGCTATCCCAGAATCCGAACTCTTACTTTCAAAAGAAACCAAAAAATTAATCGCATTATTCCCGTCGGCTTGCATATCGCTAAGTATCATTGGAATATAAAATAAAATAAAAATGGCAATAACAATCGGGACATATTTGAAAAATTGACCGACTGAATATTTAAGAATAATTTTTCGAAATAAAATAATTGCCAAGGTGGCAATCGGAAAACTAAAAAAACAAACAAAATGAAGTTGACTAGCAATGGCATAAGAAATTCCCGTAACTATTGTCCAGCAAATCATTCTTCGTCTATCCGAAGCATCAAAAAATTTCAATAAAGCATAAAAGAAAAGCAGATTGAAAAAAGGCAGAGAATTGGGATTCCAAGCAAAGCGAGAATATTGAACCGCAAAAAAACAAACTGCGTATGAAGCCGTGATTATAAGTGTCCAATTTTTGGAAAAAAATTCTTTGAGGAAAAAATAGAAAAGTGGAATGGTCAAAACAGAAAAAAACAAATCCGGAAAAGCAGCTTTCCAAGGTTCGCTCAGTCCAAAAATTTTTCCGGAAAGATATAGAAAATAATAGAAAATCGGACCCAAGCGCAAAAATGTTCCTCCGGCTTTTGGCCCTAAAAGCGGTAGCCAACCAGGACCATTTTCAACTGCATGACTTACCAAATTCAAATCCCTTGATTGGTCAGATTGAAAAAACAACCAATCCGAAAAATGATAGGTGCGCAAAAATATACCGACAATAATAATTAGCGATAATATTATTGCAATTTGATATTTTTTTATTTTTTCCAAAATATTACTCATTCATATTTATATCATCAGTTAATTCATCTTCGTCCTCAATTGAACTTTTCCTTATTCCAAAAACATCTTTCCAAAAAAGTCGATCGGTTTTGGAATATTTTTTGTTAAATCTGAAATTCTTAGAAATAGTTCTTTCGGGAAAAGTTATCTCATAAACTGAAATTTGGCCACAATTTTGAGAAGATAATATCTCAACCGGCACTTCATATTTTTTTTCCAAAACTTTTTTTGGATCAGCATCAGAAGGAATAATCGCAAAATACTGAGCATTAGGATTTTCATTTAAACTTAAAGTCGCATAAACAAAATTAGCGTCTTTCTTTTGCGCTAAAATATATTTTATCGGATTTATATGCTCAGGTTTTACATAATAATAAACGTCTTTGCCTATTTTTCTTTTTTCATAGATAAAATCCGATGCTTTTTGCAGTTCACCTAAAGTCACACCATCTTGGTTTTTCAAAATCAACGTACGACTTATTTCCACATCCTTAGTTTGAGATTGATTCATCTCCGAAAACCATGCCAGTGTTCCATATATATTTAATCCAATTATCATAGTTGCAAATACCAAAATAAAATACATTGCTTTTTTTGTCCATTTTTCTTGAAAAAAATCAAATATTATTCCGCTAAGCAAAAATGGCACAGCAAAAACTAGAATGAAAAATCTTGGACGAAGCTGAAAAGAAACCGGAAAAGTAAAAATGAAAAACATGCCTACCCATAAAAACAGCAACGCCAAAAAATTTCTCCTCTCAATACTCTTTTCTTTTTGCAAGGCTTTCCCAATCAAAATCAAACCGGAAAAAATCAATGCGAGCGAAAAAATTGACGCCAAGGCACTTTTTGCGCTATCAAACGGTTCCCCTTCTCCGCAAAAAGAAGTGGTGATGAGACAATAATATTTAGTATTCTCAGAAAAATTCTTGGATATTTTTTCTGCGAAAGTTTTGTTTTTCGCCTTAGAACTCAAAGCTTGAATGAAATTTCCGGCGTTTTCACCCTTTCTCATTATGTCGCTTATGATCACAGGCGAATAAATCAAAGCGAAGACAGAGATGAAAATCAAAGAATAAACGGCTATTTTTTGCAAAATATTTTTCTGAAATATATCTTTGATTTTTTGTAATCGCCAAAATTGACTGTGAAAAAAAATGAGACACCCAGAAATAGCTGTGAGCACAAAGAAACCAAAAAAATGTAGTTGTGATCCAATAGAGAGCCCGAGTGCCCAAACAATTAGCCAGCCTATTTTTCTTTTTAATTTTTGTTCGCTCAAAAATTTCAAAAGTCCCAAAAAAGTTAGCAGGGCAAAAAATTGCAACGAGTTAGGATTCCAAGCAAAACGAGAATACTGAATCACAATAAAAGAAAAAGCGTACATCGCCGAAATGAGAAGTGAAATATTTTTGGAAAAATAAATTCTCGAGAAAAAATAGAGCAAAATTATCCCCAAAATCGAAAAAAACAAATCCGGATAGGCAAAGACTTGTGGAGCGGTAGAATTGAAAACAAAACCAGAAATGTATTGAAAATAATAATAGGCCGGACCAAGTCGCAAAAAGCCATTATCCACTTCGGTTGCGCCCGCTCTCGGTCCCAAAAGTGATAGCATCATCGGTCCTTCGTTTATAGCATGACTAATGAGTTGCGCGTCGCGCGATTGGTCCATCTTGAAATATAACCAATCAGAAAAATTGTAAAAACGGAAAGTAAAAGCGCCGATGACTATCGCTAGCATAACAATCGCAACGGCATATTTTTTGGTTAATAGGTTTGTCATAAATTAAGTTTAATTCAAATTTAAAACTGCATTTTTATTATAGGATTAACTTTCGATATCGGCAAGCGCAAAAAGGGTGAAAATTGACTGAGTAAGCTATACCTACTATTATATTAATAGTTACAAAATTTATCAATCCAATAACATTTCTATAATCTAATGAGAATAATCCTTCGTAACAAAATTTTTTTATCCGCTGTATGTTTTTCATTCTTGACATACATTATTTTTTTTGGACAATTCTTAACTCCGTCTAATTTTTTTTGGGGTAGCGAGGGAAAAATATCTGATGTACAAACAAAACATGTTCCTGCTAGAACATACTTTTATGAAAAAATTACTCAGGAACATTCCTTCCCTTTTTGGACAGAAAGAATGTACTCTGGATTTCCTATTTATGCCGATCCGGAAAACGCTTTTCTCAATCCGCTAAATGATGTGAGTATTTTGATTTTTGGTCCCCTCTTATCTTATAAGATACTACATTTATTCGAATATTTATTAGGCTCATTGAGTCTTTATTTTCTGTTAAAACGCAGAGGCATTGGACTTTTGGGTTTTGTCACAGCAAATGTAATATTTTATTTCAACACTTTTTTCCTTAATCATCAGGTGCATTTCAATATGACTATGTCTCTTTATCTAATTCCGACCGCCTTTCTCCTGGCGGATCTTTTTATTGAAAAGAAAAAATTCAGATATATTCTATTCCAATCTCTGGTAATAGCCAATGCAATTTTATGGGGGCATATGCAATCAGCAGTCATTATTGGCTTAGGAATATTTTTATATATGATTGTTTTTTCTTATAAAAAAATATCCCTTAGAACATTTATTTTTTATTTTTTAGTTATCATTCCCCTAATTATTCTTGAAACTCTTCCCCAACTCGCACCCACTTACGAGTTATTCAACCAAAGTATGCGCAGTTCCAACCTAGATTATCTTAAGGGCTCCCTAAGCCCTCGCATGGCCGTCTTTTCTTTTATTCCTTATCTCTTTGGAAAATATGAAAATTTCATAGGGCAACAAATAACTGATGCTTTTGGTTATGGAGAAATATATACCTATTTTGGTATCAGTTCTATGATTTTATCAGTTTTGGCTTTACTTATGTTGAAAAAATCAAGGGAGATTGTTTTATCTTTTATATTTATATGGGTTTTTTTGATATTTGCTTTTATGGATCACAATAAAATATTTCCCAGCTACACGCCAATAATCACACTTTTTAGAGAATGGGTAAGAACCGCTGCACTTTCCAGCTTCGGAATCGCTCTTTTGGTGGCCATGTTAATAGAAAAATTAAATGAGATTTCTTTTAGAAATACACGCAGTGGCATTTTACTTGTATTATCTCCAATAATATACATGTTCGTATTGGCAAGTACGGAAACCGGAGGAACTGCCAGAAAAATAAATTCCTATGTCTCATTTGATTATATTCAAAATTATCCATATTTTTCGATTCTCAAAATAATCGTACTAGTAATGTTTAGTATTTTATTTTTGTTATTTATTCTTAGAAAATGGCACCCTCACATTTTTGCCAAAGCCTTGCCATCAATCAAAATAGCTCTTATTGCAATAGTTTTTTTTGATTTAATTTATTTTAGTAAAGATGTACTGTCCGCCAGAATACATAATATATCCAATTATAAAACAGCATCCATTCCTAAGGAATTAGAAAACAAAAGAGTTATATTAAATTCTACTCCCATAGTAGGAACAGAGTCTCTTTTGTATAAAAATTGGAGTCCATTTGGAAACAGCCAACTCAAGGAAAAAAACTATGTTAATTATTATGCTAAATTAGGCATTAAGTTAAGAGGAGTGCCTGCTTCCAATGACGCATTACCGCCAAACTACCAAAATTTAAAAAAGGCAGGAGTCGCTTCCATAGTCAATACTGATAGAATTATTTATTTAAATGATAATAATAATGAACTCGATTTGATAAAAAACAACATAGCTGGTCATTACTTGAAAAAAGAAGAAGGGCATATGATTATGCAAATCAACAATTCTTCTGATGAGATTATAAACACTTATCTAAAATATGATAAAAATTGGCAAGTGAAAATTGATGGTCGGAAAATCAAAATAACAAAAAATGAAATTTTCTTTGATTTTCCACTTGAAAAAGGCAATCATTTAATTGAAATCAGCTATTGCCCAAAAACTTTCTACTTTGCTACATTTTTTAGCTTAATATCCGGAATTATTATTGGCTCATTTTTCTATATTCAAAAAAGAAAAATTGAAAATAAATAGTTTACAAACTGGCTTTTTGAAACTATACTGTTACTATGGTTAAATTTTCAAAAATAAAAAAAGAAATACCAGCTATTCTTGTGTTTATCGCAGTGATTTCTGTAAACCTCTATTTTGGCATTCCTAGAATTGAAAAATTCAGCGCAATCGACGAAGCGCTTTGGTCATATGATCGAGTGCCGAGATTTTGGAAAAGTATAAAAAAGGGTAACTGGAAAGGCACTAGCTTATGCGACAAACCAGGCGTAACATTGGCTGCTATTTCCGGTATCGGGTTACCTTTTATTCCTGATCCGCAGAAATATGAAAAAATACGCTCCCAAGCAAAAACACCGGAACAATTAGCTACTATTAAGAAAATCTATCTCGTTTTGCGATTACCGGTATATATATTCACATTGTTATCCTTGCCATTTTTTTATTTTTTCATCAAAAGATTATGGAATGAAAAAATCGCCCTGCTATCAATCATTTTTATCGGACTCTCCCCAATTCTCCTGGGCATTTCCCTAATCGTAAACACTGATGCCATTCTTTGGATTTTGATGCCTTTTTCTCTTTTGAGTTTTTTGGTTTATCAAAAAGAGAATAACAGAAAGTTTCTATATCTTGCCGGAATTATTCTTGGTTTTTCAATTTTGAATAAATTTGTTGCAAATTTGCTTTTTCCTTTTTTTCTAGCTTTGATTTTTCTAAAATATATCCTAGATGATTGTTCTAAGGAAGAAAATATTCAGTATTTCAAAAAATCAATGCGGGATTATTTTATTCTCGTTCTAATTTCAATCGCGACTATTTTGATTTTTTATCCCAATGCCTGGATAAAACCGATAAAAAGCCTCCTTGAAACGACTATTCTCAGTATGGCTTTTGAAAGAATATGGCCAATGTTTCTAGCGATGTTAGCTATAATTTCAGCTGATATATTCATACTCAAAAGCTTTTTTGTCCAAAAAATATGCGCTCCTTTTCGCACTCACAAATCAATATTCATAAAAATCATCAGTTCTTTTGTATTATTTTTAATATTTTTTGTTTTTATAAATGTCATTCAGGAAATGAAGTACTACGATTTTGAAACAATTCATTTCATGCCTAAAGCTGACACATCATCCTTTGCAGAATTTTTAAGCAGTCTATTATCAGCTTTTTACCCTTTAATTTATGGTATTCCACCAATAACTACGCTATTTCTCATTTCAGCTGTTTTCTTTCTGATTTTCTCCAAGAATATCAAAGAAAAAAATAATCTCTTAATGGCCTTCAATCTACTTTCATTTATTTTAGTTTTCTATTTAGCTAATTCTATAGCACATATAAGTTCGACTGTCCGCTATCAAATTGTTATCTATCCCCTCGCCTCAATTCTTGCCGCTATTGGACTTCATGAATTCATAAAGTCAAAAAGCATCCAGAAATATCTTCCTGAAACTACTTTTTATATCCTAATAACCTTACTTATTTTAACTTCAATTATTTCACTTCGATCCATTAGACCATTTTTTCTTTCCTATTCTTCAGAAATTCTACCACAAAAATACATTGTCAACCCTAGAGATATGGCCGACGGATCTTGGGAAGCATCAGAATATCTCAATGCTTTGCCTGATGCGAAAGATTTAGTTATTTTTTCAGATAAGAAACAAGTTTGCGAAAAATTTATTGGTAAGTGTTCTCAGCAAGCGAAAGATAATCTCACTTTTGACTACTTTGTAACTTCGCGAAGTGAGAGAGACGAGGTATTTAGCGAAGCGAAGGTAGTGGGAACACAAGACTACAAAATTGGCACAGAATTAGTAAATCTCACAAAAATGTATTCTGGAAAGGAATCTAGCGACTTTAAAATTATCATTGGCGGACGAACTAATAATTATGTTAAAATAACCAGTGCCCAATCGGCAAATAAATAAATATTCAAAAAAATGAATCAGAAAAAAATAACCGCCATCCTAATTTTCGCCGTAGTTATAATCTCCAGTCTATATTTCGGACTTCCACGTCTTCGAAATTTTTCTGGTGTGGATGAACCATATTGGTCATATGATCGCGTACCGCAATTTTGGAAAAGCATAAAAACTCAAAACTGGAAAAGTACCAATATCTGCGACAAACCTGGGATACCCTTGGCGATAATTTCCGGTGCTGGATTGCCATTCATTTCTCAAGACATAAAAGATTTAGGCAAGCTTCGCTATGAACCCAAAACTGTTTCTGAGCTCAATGCTATTCGCGACATCTATCACAAACTTCGTTTTCCAGTTTTTATCTTCACGCTTCTGGTTTTACCGATTTTCTATTTTCTTATCAAGAAATTATTAGGAGAAAACACCGCTAATTTTGCTTTGATTTTCATTGGCCTCTCCCCTATTCTGCTTGGAATTTCACTCATCATCAATTCTGATGCCATACTTTGGATCCTCACTGCGCTTTCAACGCTAAGTTTGTTCAATTTTTTCAAATCCGGCGAAAAAAAATATTTGATTTTGTCAGGAGTCTTTCTTGGGCTTTCGGTCATCACTAAATATGTCGCCAATATGCTTTTTATCTATTTTTTTCTGCTTTTCTTTTTGGAATATATTCTGTATGCCCACCAAAAAATTGAAATTGAAAAATATCTAAAACAATCTTTTGTCAATTATTTGACCTTGTTTGCCACCGCCATTGCCACTGCTTTTATTTTTTTCCCCGCTACTTGGGTAAAAATTTCCGTTTTGTTCAATGCTACAATCGGCAATCCGGTTTTTTCTTCAACTTGGCCGATTTTTGTGGGAATAATTTTCCTTTTGGGTATTGATACATTTCTCTTGAAAAACAGAATATTTGCTTTTATTTTCAAATTTCTAATTCGCTACAAAAAAATTCTTTCCCGCTCAATTGTTGCAATTTTTGTCATCTTTACCGTCATTGTTTTTCTGAACGTATTTTTAAAAATAGATATATATAACATTCAAGAATTTATTTCTTCACCCAAAGGAATCGGCATTGATCTTGACACAATTGACGCCAGCGTAAAAACTATCACTTCCACTCAAAAAATGGGTTCCTTTTGGATTATCGCCAATCAATACGTCGGCTCTATGATTGCTGATCTATACAGTCTAATGTTTAGTATTTCGCCATTCATTTTAGTATTAATGCTTGCGCCAATATTTTTCATTTTTCGCAAAAAAGAAATGGATCGCGATCTAATCACGGTCATCTATATAATTATTTTCATTTTATTTTTCTATCTCGGTTCCGCCCTTAACAATGTCACCACAACTGTGCGCTATCAAATTATGACTTATCCATTAACTTTTGTTATGGCCGCCATCGGAATGGTTCAACTTCTGAAATATATAAAAATAAAAGAAGATTGGAAACTTCCCGTCGCTTATGTTTTTTCAATTCTAATTCTTTTGTTTAGCCTTTTTCAAATTAAGCCTGATTTTCTCGCCTATGCTTCGGAAATATTACCAAGAGATTACATCGTTAATTTGAAAGGAATGGGCGAAGGCAGTTTCGAAGTAGGAAGCTATCTCAATAATCTACCAGGTGCTCACGAAATGACAATTTGGTCGGACAAAGGAGCGGTGTGTGAAGCTTTTGTCGGCAAATGCTATATTGATTTTAAAAATAAAACTTTCAAAGAAAATAATTTCGACTATTTTGTAATTTCTACCGATCGAATGAGTCGAAGCCTCAAGATGTCCAATGGCGGTGTGGGTAAAATTGATTTTGAAAAACTATATTCCACAAAAAGTTCAGAATTTGAAGTTATCATCGGACAACGAGAAATAAATTTCGTTAAAGTGATAAAGAATAGTCCACTAATTGAAAAACAAAATGCAAATTGAAGATATAAAAAATTTCCTCAAAAAAAAGCCGGAGAAGACTTTTCATCAATTTCTCCGGTATTTAGTGGCGGGCGGAACAGCCACACTTGTTGATCTTTCAGTTCTTTTCGCTCTGTACCAATTCTTGCATATCAACCACCTTGTCGCAGCCGCAGTGAGCTATTGTTGTGGGATACTAACTAATTTCACCATTAATGTTCTTTTTGTTTTTGAAAGTAGTGGCAGAATCAAAAAAGAATTTATTATCTTTGCCTCTGTTGGTGCTATTGGACTTCTTTGGACAGAATTCATCCTTTGGTCGCTGTCTGACAAACTCGGCCTCCCCGTAATGCTAGCCAAAATTATCGCTGTTATTTTTGTTCTTTTTTGGAATTTCTTTATGCGAAAAAAATTAGTTTTCAGAAAATAATTTTATTCAACTCTTCTTCCAATTGAACGATATTCAAAACCAAGCTCTTGCATCTTTTTGACGTCATACATAAGTCGGCCATCAAAAATCAACGGCTGTTTTAGATTTTTTTTCATTTGAGAAAAATCCGGGGTACGAAATTCTTTCCATTCTGTAATGATCAAAAGTCCATCCGTTCCACTGAGCGCTTCATATTTATTTTCAAAATAAGTAATTGCAGAATTGTCGCCGAAATACTCCGAAGTTTTCGCCATCTTCATCGCTTCCGGATCATAGGCTTGAATTTTTGCGCCATTGTCGATAAGTTTGTTGATGATTGTAAGCGCCGAAGATTCTCGCATATCATCTGTCCCCGCCTTGAAAGCCAAACCCCAAACAGAGAAAATTTTGCCTTCTAAATTATCGGGAAATTTTTCTATCACCATATCCGCCAGAACATGTTTTTGTTTCTCATTAGTTTCCAATGTCTGCAAAAACATTTCTGCTGTATAGCCATAATCTTTGGCAATCTTAATGAGAGCTTTGACATCCTTTGGAAAACAACTCCCACCAAACCCCGGACCAGCATACATAAAAGGCTCACCAATTCTCGGATCGGCCCCCATTGCCTTCCTCACTAAATCAAAATCCGCACCCACTCTGGCACAAATATTAGCTAATTCATTGTTGATTGATATCTTAGCTGCCAAAAAGCTGTTAGCCGCATACTTCACTGTTTCAGCAGTTTTTGGATCCATAGCATAAAAACGACCCTCCCGGCGCATAAAAGGCGCATACAGCTCTTCCATTGCTTTTAGGGTCTTCTCATCATCTGCCCCCACCACAATGCGACTAGGCTCAAGAAAGTCCTTTACTGCCGTTCCTTGCGCCAAAAACTCAGGATTACTCACAACATGAAAGGGAATATTCACTCCCCGCATTTCTTGTTCCTCTTTGATGGTTTTTTTGACTAATTCTGCCGTTCCCACTGGCACAGTTGATTTGTCCACAATAATCAGTTCATGTTCTATCATTTGTCCGATTGATTTTGCCACACCAATTACGTGACTCAAGTCAGCACTGCCATCTTCATTGGGCGGAGTACCAACCGCGATAAAAACTATGTCACTAGCGTCCAGTGCCTCTTTCAAATTAGTGGTAAAATTCAAAGTTTCATTTTTCAAGTTTCGCGCCACCAACTCATCCAATCCTTTTTCGTGCAGTGGAACTTTTCCACTTCTGAATTGTTCAACTTTTTGTGGATTATTATCCACGCAAATGACAGTGTTGCCCATTTCAGCAAAACAAGCCCCCGTCACTGATCCCACATAACCCGTTCCAATAATTGCAATTTTCATTCCCTTACGAATTACGAATCCATACAAATGTACGAATTACGAATTATTTTTTAATTAATTTTATGTTTCATGTTATATGCTTCATGCTTCATGATTCTTTTATCTCTTTAATCGAGTAGTTCATTCTATTTTGGCTTTTGTAATAATTCTTAACAAGAATATCAGCTAAAAGTCCGAAAATGAAAAGTTGGATGCCAATCATGATAAAAAACACACCCATCAGTGGCCAAATTTTTTGTGAAAGTGACATAGCAAAAAATATCTTTCCAATCGCCATCCAAGTCAAGATTCCAAAACCAGCCAAGGACAAAATTATTCCTGAACCGCCAAAAAGATGCAACGGCCTGTTGGAATATTTTCCCCAAAACCAAATAGAAACCATATCCACAAAACCTTTCATTCCCCTCTTCCAATTATATTTCGTCACTCCACTGACTCGTGGATGATGCGAGACTTTCACTTCTCCCACCTTATACCCCTGCAATTCTAAAAGTGCCGGGATAAAACGATGCATTTCACCAAAAAGATCCACGTCCGCAAAACACTCTTTTCGATAAGCTTTCAAAGAACAGCCACTGTCATGTATTTTGTCGTGAATCAAAATCTTTCGAAGCAGATTAGCTCCCCGTGAAAAGAACTTTTTAGAAAAATTATCTTTTCTGTTAAATCTCCAACCGGAAACAATATCAAAACCTTTTTCCATTTCTTCTAAAAGCAACCCAATATCTGCCGGATCATTTTGTAAATCACCATCCATCGTGATAATAATATCTCCTTCGGCATTTTTTATCCCCGCATCAAAAGCAGCGGTTTGGCCAAAATTTCTTCTAAATTCAATCAGCTTCAATGGCGAAAGTCCTTGGCAGTTTTCCACTGTCTTATCTTTCGATCCATCATCAATAAAAATAATTTCAAATTCTCGACCAAGATTCTGACAAGCACTCAGAATCTTAGCATGCAAATTTTTGACATTCCCCTCTTCGTTATACAACGGCACTACCACTGATATTTTTTTGTTTTCTGACATAAAAATAAACTTAAAAAATTAAAGATGCTGCTTATCTCCCTATGAATAAATAATACTATAATTTCAAAAAAACGGCAATTATCCAAAATCAGCTTTTATGTTATACTGGAAAAATGAAAATATATATTGTTATTCCGGCCTACAATGAAGGAAAAGTCATTTGCGATGTCATAGCTGAAATCAAAAAGTCCGGTTATGAAAACATCGTCGTAGTTGATGACGGAAGCGTCGATGACACTTTTTCCAAAGCCCAAGAAATCTTGGGTGGTTTGGTTTTTCGCCATCGCCTAAATCGCGGGAAAGGCGCCGCTACTAAAACCGGCATTGAAGCGGCCAAAATTTTGGGCGCGGATATTATTGTCACACTTGACGGTGATGGACAGCATGATCCAGCCGACATTGCTAGGTTGACCGCGCCGATTGAATTTGAAAATTTTGATGTAGTGCTCGGCACTCGACTTCTCAACCCCAAAGGTATGCCGGCACACAAAATTCTAGCCAACAAAATTGGAAATTTTTTCACCTGGTACCTCTATGGCCTTTGGGTGACCGATTCCCAGTCCGGCTTTCGCGCCTACTCTCGTCACGCTGCCGAAGTTATCAATACTAAGTCTGATCGTTATGAATATGACAGCGAAGTAATTCGCGAAATTAGAAAATATAAGCTAAAATACAAGGAAGTTCCAATCACTGTTCGCTACACCGAATATTCAATGGGCAAAATTCAAAAACAAGATTTTCTCACCGGTCTCAAAACATTATATAAAATGATTTGGAGTATAATTTCTTGAACAATTTTAAATTTTAAATTTATAATTTTTAATCAATATCAAATTTATAAATGAACGAAAACAAAAAACAATACGACCTAGAAGATAGAACTTCAAAATTTAGTGAGGATATGATCGTATTTCTTTCTGGAATAGAAAAAAATATAATAACAATCCCGATTATAAGCCAACTAGTTAGATCGGCAACTAGTATTGGCGCTAATTATTGTGAAGCAAATGGAGCTAGTTCAAAAAAAGATTTTAAAAATAAAATTTATATTTGTAAAAAAGAAGCAAAAGAAACAAAATATTGGTTGCAACTTATTTCCAAATCTATACCTAGCGTAACTGAAGAATGTAGAATTTATTGGAAAGAAGCCCAAGAATTAACATTAATTTTCTCAAAAATCATTAAAACTATTGAGAATAAAAAAGAATAGATTTAAAATTTAATAATTAATATTTCATTTCAAATTTAAAATTAAAAATTTAAAATTACTAATATTATGAACATCCATTTGTACCAAATTGCAGTTATAATAATTTCCGCCTTGATGATTTATCAGGGTGCGGATCGATATTTCAAAAAACAACGCCAACAAACTTTTTTGAAACTTCTCATTAGGCTAATTGTGTGGGGTGGAATGATTGCAATTGTTATTTATCCCAAAGCCAGCATAAGCCTGGCCACACTTATAGGAATTGAAGGTAACATCAACGCTGTTATTTTAGTTGGATTCATTCTAATTTTCCTTATCATCTTTAAGCTCCTCAATTCTATCGAAAGATTAGAACAAAATATATCGATTTTGACCAGAAAAGAAAGCTTAAAAGAAATAAATAATAAAAAATGAAACTTCTAATATTTTGCCCATATTACCCGCCTCATACTGGCGGGCTAGAATCACACGCTGATGAATTCAATAAATATCTATCTCAAAGAGGGATAGATATAACTGTTTTTACGCCGAAATTACCAAAAAATTCTCCTGAATCTGAAATACTATACAACAATGTAAAAATTATTCGTTTTCCAGCTTTTGAAATTATTTCCAATTATCCCCTGCCAAAATTTTGGTCGTTGAAATTCTGGTCGCTTTTTCTGAGATTATTCAATCAAAAATTTGATATCACAATTTCTCGCACTAGATTTTTCAATACCTCGCTTCTCACTCTTATTTATGCTAAAATAAAAAAAGTTCGTTGGATCCACATTGAGCATGGCTCAGATTTTGTAAAACTCTCAAGCAATTTCAAAACGGCTATTGCAAAATCATATGATTATACTTTTGGATTTTTAATTTTTAGATTTTCCGATTTAAACATTTCCATTTCCAAGGCTGTTCAAAAATTTGTTTTCAAGTTCGACAAAAGAGAGTCGCCGATTATTTATCGCGGTTTAGATTTTGAAGCTATTGAAAAAATTATTCCTGATTTAGAAACAAAAAAAGAATTTGAAAATAAGATAATAATTTCTTTTATTGGAAGATTATACAAATGGAAAGGGGTTGAAAATAGTATCGAAGCAATAAAACTTCTGCCCAAAGACTTGAAAGAAAAAATTGTTTTTTTGATAATTGGCGACGGGGAAGATTTTCAATATCTAGAAAAAATATCCAAAAAAGAAAGTTGCGTAAAAATGTTTGGGAATTTACCACGAGAAAAAGTTATCAGTATTCTAAAAATTTCTGACATTTATCTGCATTCTTCAATGCCAGGGGGAGGACTTTCAACTTCCCTTCTGGAAGCAATGGCTTGTGGCTGTGCAATCATTGCTACGCCCAATGAAGGTGCGGATGAAGTTATCCAAGATAATCAAAATGGACTCTTGATTGAAAAATCAGAAAAAGAATTAGTAGCAAAAAAAATAACAGAGCTTATTTTAGATAAAGAAAAAATTAAAAGATACAAAAAGAATAATAAAATTAAGTTAAATATTAATTTTGGTTGGGAAAATTCCATTGAAAAATACCTAGAAATACTAAAAAATGATTGAGAGAATTATAATTTTCATCAAAAGCAATAAGTGGATTTTATTATCCTCCTTATTTTTTATTGGATGGAAATTTTTCTTAATTTCTGTTCTATTTGATCACGAGTGGTCAAGAGGAGAGGAAGCTCAAACATACATATATCATATAAATTCAATTATTAAATGTCCTTCTCTTTTTTCTTGTGAAGAGTTTCTATCTTCTTTTAATGATTATTTTGGATTTGAACATTTGTCTTATCGATTATTTTTCGGTTCTATTGGTCAATTACTAAACATAAAGGCTGTGGATGTTTTTCATTTAAGCTTCTATATTGGAATTTTGATTCTATTGCCTTCGTTGATTATTTTTTTAAAAAATATAGAAACAGACAAAAAGCTAATTGCTTTCTTGCTTTTTTTTCTCGCCCTATATAATGGTGGCCGGTACCATGGATTTTGGTGGATAGTACCTGGATTTTTTGCTGTTTTATTAATATTTGTTATATTTGCAATTATATTGGGCAATTATAAACATTGGAAAATAATATTGTTAGTATTGATTCCGCTAGGACTATATACTCATACAATCTTTTTATATTTAATGATAACTCTAGCTCTTTTTTATATTTTTTATTCTTTTTTTATAAAAAAAATCGATTTGCTTATGCTAAAAAAAATAGCCCTTTCAATTTTCATTTTATTTATTTTTTATCTTCCAACATCTTATTATTTAGATGGGGATAATCCTTATGGCATCAAATCATTTATCATAAATTCTAATATTATTAATTCCACTATTGAATCACCAAAAACAAGTCCCGTCTTATCTTCTTCATCATCTTTATCATCCTCAGCTTCATCTTCTTCATCTTCTTCTTCATCATTCTCGCCATCGCCATCACCATCATCTTCGCCATCAACAACAGCAATAAGCAAACAAACAAACCATTATAAATATAGTGACTTATTCCCTGGATTTGCGATTATTGAGGATAGATATTTTAATTGGATTTTTTTTAACTTTGCATTTGTGATAATATTTATATATGTAATCTTTATTTTATTTCATTATAAGCAATATAAAATTCTCTCTCTTTATTTTTCTGCTTTAACTTTTACATTATTATCCTCTATTAATGAACATGCTGATAGATCTCTTGTTTTTATTTGGCCAATTACATTTCTCATATATGCCTATGGTGTATGGCTCTCCTTTAAACTAAATGATGAGCTAATTAAGAACAAACTTCATCATATAATTATAAAAATATTTTTATATTTAGGGTTATTCTTTTTTATCCTCATTAATCTTCTCTATTCTTATGGTATTAATACCGACTTACTTTTTGGTTTACAAAAATTTCTAAACGCTCATGTGTGGAATAACTGGTAAAATTTATTTTGAAAATGATTCTGTTTCGGAGCAGGATATTTTGGCTATGAACGAAAAAATTCTGCACCGCGGTCCGGATGATGGCGGAGTATATATCTCACAAGATAAAAAAATTGGACTTGGGCATCGACGACTTTCCATTATCGATCTCTCCCCTCTTGGCCACCAACCAATGAATTACCTAAATCGCTATTGGATAGTTTTCAATGGAGAGATATATAATTTTCAAGAAAAACGGGAGATGTTAATCAAAGAAGGCTACACTTTCAAATCCAAAGCAGACACGGAGGTGCTTTTGGCACTTTATGATAAATTCGGAAAAAAATGCTTGGAACATTTGCGCGGAATGTTTTCTTTCGCAATCTATGACGAAAAAGAAAAAACGATTTTTTGTGCGCGTGATCGCGTGGGGAAAAAACCTTTCAAATATTATCTTAATGAAAATGTTTTTATTTTCGCTTCCGAGCTCAAAGCCATTCTCACACAAAAAGAATATCGAAAGGAACCGGATTATGTTGCCATTCATCATTATCTTACTTTGCAATACTGTCCTACTCCTCTTACTGGATTTAAAGATCTCAAAAAATTAGAACCAGCACACTATCTTTTGATTAATCTAAAAACAAAAAAGGTAGAAAAAGAGAGATATTGGAAATTGGATTATTCTAAAAAATTAGACATGTCGGAAGACGAATGGAAAAAAAGAATAATGAAAAAGTTAGAAGAATCAGTCAGACTGAGGATGATTTCCGATGTTCCACTCGGAACTTTTCTTTCTGGAGGAATTGATTCTAGCGCCATTGTGGCTCTCATGAGTAAGCTCTCAAACAAGCCAGTGAAAACTTTTTCCATCGGTTTTGAAGAAGAAAAATATAATGAATTGAAATACGCCCGCATTGTTGCAGAAAAATTCAAAACTGATCACAAGGAATTTGTTGTGAAACCAAATGCTATTGAACTTTTGCCGATGCTAGTGAAACAATACGAAGAACCTTTTGCTGATTCCAGCGCCCTGCCGACATATTATGTTTCCAAGATGACCAGAGATTTCGTGACAGTGGCACTTAACGGCGATGGTGGGGATGAAAATTTTGCTGGGTATGGGAGATATAGCGTGCAAAAATTTGGAATACTTTATAATAAATTGATTCCCTTTCACAAACAAATCATCTTGCCGATTGCCAAATTTTTAGCAAAAAATATTAAGAATACTTTTTTTGATCGAGCTTATGTTTTTTCAAATACACTTTCTCAAAAATACGATTATAGATATGTAAATTATATCCGTTATTTCTCCAATGAACTTAAAAATGAAATTTATACTGACAGTTTCAAAGAAAAAACTAAAAATATTGACTCTTATAATATCGTCGCGGAAAAATTTGGCGAAGCTGAAACGAAAAATAAAATGGATCAATGCCTTTTCGCTGATTTTTCAACCTATCTCCCAGATGATTTGATGGTGAAAGTTGACATCGATTCGATGGCAGTTGCCCTCGAAGGCCGATCCCCTTTTCTTGACCATGAACTGCTCGAACTCACCGCTCAGATTCCATTCAATCTAAAAATCAAAGGTCTGAATAATAAAAAATACATTCTCAAAGAAGCTTTGCGTGGCCTTGTGCCAGATGAGGTAATGTTTCGCCCAAAAATGGGCTTTGGTATTCCTATTGATGTCTGGTTTCGCGCTGAACTCAAGAATTTCGCTTATGACACTCTTTTATCTGAGAAAGCAATAAATAGAAAGTTATTTAAAAAAGAAGCTGTGCGAGCCCTTCTAGATGAACATGTAAATACGCAAATCAGCCATGCTTATCGTATTTGGGCTCTTATTACCTTAGAACTTTGGTTTAGGGAATATTTTGATAAATAATCTTAAGTTATTATTTCGGGATATTTCAAGGCAAATTTATGCTTACTAATTCTTTTTGATTTTATTTTTATAATATTAATAATAAACCAAACTATCTTTTCATTGAAATACTTAACAAGCAATAGACTGCCTATATATAGAATAGCTCTCACGCTAAAACCATTAATTTCAAAAAAATCTTTTAAATTCTTTTTAGTAAATGAAAATCTACTATGCGAAAGATTGTTTCCGTCATTTCTTATTCTATGAATCGTAAGTGGTTCACTTATGCAAAATATCTTGCTATTTTTTCCCAATACTTTTCTCTCAAAATACTCATCCGCCAAAACATAACTTGTGTCATATCTAAATTCATTGTTGCGAAAAACGAGCGAGGTGTGATTGACAAAATCTACAAAACCTTGACATTTATCCAATAAGAAAATTTCTCTTTTTTCATAATAATAAAAAGTTTCCGTTCCACATGCTAAAATTTGTTGATTTTTATCTAAAAATTCTATTTGTTTTTCTATTTTTTCCGGAAACCAAATATCATCATGATCCTGAATAGCTATGTATTCCCCTTTGGCCTGGTCAAGAAGAAAATTTAGTCCAGCATAAGGACCAATATTTTTTTCTTTTTCAAAAATATTTATCCGTTGATCGTTAAAAGTTTTCAATATTTCCAAAGTTTTATCACTTGAGGCATTATCTAAAATAAGTATCTCTGTATTTTCATAAGATTGATTAAGGCAACTTTCAATAGTCTGAAAAATAAATTTTTCAGCGTTATAAGTAACTAATATAATACTCACCATCCCGGTGCTATTGTTCATAATTTTTTATTTGCAATAATCGTTAAGCGACCAGATTGCTTACTTATTGCAAGAATAGATGCAATTGGCAATGTTAAAATAAAACATACAATATTCCAACTTAAAAGTCGACTCAAAAATTTCTTCATTATTTTTGGCAAAAAACTTTTTTCTGCAATTATTCTGAGACTTAGAAAAATATTAGTTACGCTTTTTTGATGAATTATTTTTTCCACTTCAAGGCCATTTTTTTCCAGAATTTTCGATATGGTATTTTCCGTAAAATGATACAAGTGAGTTGGCAGTTGCAAAGCGAACCAATTTTTACTAAAAAATCTAAGCTCCCAACTTTTAGCATTTGGAATCGAAAAGCAAAATTTCCCATCATCTTTCAAAACTCGACGCACTTCTGATAAAGTTTTATTTATCTCGTGTACATGTTCCATAATCATCCAACCATAAACAATATCCACACTGCTCGATTCAATATTAAGATTTATTAAATCAGAAGCAAAAACATTCATCCCATATTTTTTTAAGACATCTATGCTTTTTACATTAAAATCTACCCCCATTATATTCCATTTTGGGTGTAATAATTTTAATTCATAAAGAAAATTTCCTGCTCCACATCCAATTTCTAAAACATTAGCATTCTCTTGATTCGTATTTAAATCTAGCGTCATTTTTGGATCAATTATTCTAAAAAACCATTTGTATTTTTTTCTTATTTTAGCTATTTTTTCAGCACGATTAAAATTTAATTTATAGGGTGTATAATCATCCGGATAGTATTTTTTTATTTCATAGAAATCTGGTCGTGGATTAGTTAACATCAACGAACATTTTTCACATTTCACAACATTGAAATTTCCTTCGATATTATGCAAAGTATCGCTTCCGCTCAGTACGAAGGTAAATTTACTATTATCGCAAATTGGGCAGTTTATTTTTTCCATATTTTTATACTTCTGTAATATGTTCTATTCTTTCAAAATATTTATTTTTCCACATTTCTCCATCCTCTATGCAATTTATTTCTTCCTTAGGAAACACCACCGGAAAACTTATCTGGTCTCTTTTTGAATATCTTGAATAATGCGCCCACCATTTTTCATTTAATTCATTTATTTTTTTTGTATGCCGTCTAATTATAACTGTAGCCGCATAAAGTCCGTTATGTTCTGGGGTATCTAGTTTTCTATACGCCTCTATTTGCTCTCCTAGAGCTTCTGGAGTTTCTCTATTTTGCTCGTAGCATGCTTCCGCCTCAGCATAAATACAATCTCTATTTTTATGCTTCCATAAAGCAATGTTTTTATCTTTGAGAAATTTATCGACTACTTCTTTTGCCGGAACTTTTAATTTTACATTCCCATCCATCCAGATAGAATACTCCGTATCAAAAAACATATGAGGCATTATTTTATAGATCCGCGAATTTCTTCTGTCGTCCTTAAACTTATCATACGGTTTTATTGTTTTCCATACATCACTTTTCTGATTAGTAAAAGCTATAAAATTCGCGCCTTCGGTGATTTGATTATCTAAAAGAATATCTTTGTCTCCTATAATACTTGTAAATACTGTTATTGAATTCTCAGTGAGACCATCTATAATATTTTTATATTCTGGAATTTTCTTTTTCTGATTCCAGTGTTGCATAATCAATTTTTTTACTATTTTACCTATATTTTTTAACTTAAAAAAATATTTTAATTCAATTTTATTCATAGATTTAACAATTATTTTATTTATGGTAATATAACAATATTAGCACTATTTAAAATTATTCTCAAATAACAATTATGAGTAACTACAAAATTCTATATGCCAGAAACGCTGATTTTGATATTGATCAAGCCAATCGAGTCCAAGTTGTTAAGATGTGCCAAGCATTTCAAGAAAATGGCTACAAAACAACTCTATTAGCTTTTAGTAAAAATCCAGAAAAAATAAAAGAGAAATACAAGATAAAAAACAATTTTCAAACAATATTTCTAAAACAAAAAATTGGATTTTTTGTGTTTGATGATATTGTGTTATTTTTTTTATTTATAATAAAATATAGAATCTTTGAATATATATATACCAGAGACATTACTTTTGCACTTTTGGTAAAATTATTTTTCAAAAATAAAAAGGTGTTTTATGAAATGCATGATGTCCCAGAAAGATGCTGGTGGAAATGGATACACAAAAGATTTTCCTCAAAACTTGACCATGTTATTTTAATAAGCCAAGGACTTAAGGATGGACTCATAAAACTTGGCTTGGACCAAAATAATTTCAAAATATTGCAAGACGGCGTAAATCTATCTGAATTTGATATCCCTATATTCAAAGAAGATGCCCGAAAAAAAATAGATTTACCGCCAGAAAAAATCATTGTTACTTATGTTGGATCAACCAAAGAAGATCGAGATATTCCAACACTAATCGAAACTGCAAAAAAAATGCCTGGGATTTGTTTTGTTATCTTCGGAAAAGATCAAGAATATATTCGAAAAGCAACCACTGAAATGTCTAATTTATTATTCAAGGGCTATACCGATAATCCAGCTCTGGTTTATAAAGCCGCCGATATTCTATTCGCAGGCTACACTAAAAAAGTTCCTACGATTAATTATATGTCTCCTTTGAAAATTTTTGAATATATGGCAACGAAGCGATCGATAATTGTCGCCGATTTTCCAAGAATAAGAGAAGTTCTTGATGAAAGCGAAGTTTATTTTTATGAAAGCGAAAACAGTGCTGATATTGCCTCAAAAATAAAAGAAATAATCAAAAATAAGGATATTGTAAATCTTAAAACCTTAAAAGCTTTTGAAAAATCTAAAAAATATACTTGGAAAGAAAGAGCACGAAAAATAATTCTATTAATGAAAAATTAAAAAAGACTACAATAATTTAGCATCAAATGGCATCAGGGAAATATTTCTTTTTCCATCAATAATTCTGTCGACACATATAATTTTCCCATTATTGCTGATTCTTGGATGCAAATCACATCTAAATTCTCCTGCGAAATTTTTTGGACTATCAAATCTCGCTAGAATCTTAGTTTCATCTTCCTTTGTTTTATAAGCGAGTAGCTTTCTTTGCGAAAATAAATCAGGATAAGTATCAGTAATAATGATTTTACTATTTTTCAATAAAGTTGGATGCCCATCACTTTTGGGAATATTTTTTCCAAAATATTTAATTCCACCATTTCGACTGTCGAAAATAGCATACGCATATTCTTTTTTTTCTTTTATTAAACTGTATAGAATTATTTCATCTTCTGAAATCCAATTATAATGGGAAATAGATCCACTATTGTTTAATAGTTTTATATTTTCTCCATTCTTATCAGCTACAAACAGCCTTGAATATCTTTTTTTATTTTTATCCATCCATAAATGAAAAAAAAGAAATCTATTCCCAGAAGGATTAAACATTAAATGGTTAAAATAATGCTGGGCTCCATTCATAGAATTGTGCGGTTCTATCTTGGAAATTTCTTTCAGTGAAAAAAGCTGGTGCGATTCATTTGTTTTCAAATTAACTAATTCTATGCCATTATAATCTGGACATGGGTCACCAATGCTTTTGTCTGGCAAGGTTCCATACCCATATCCCGGCCTGAGACGCTGGAGACGAGAAAAATCCAAAGAAATCCCCCATTCTCCATCCTTGCTTATTGCATATAGCGACTTATTTATTTTTTTTATTATATTTCCGCTAGAAATTTCTTTTATCATTGATCCATATTCTCCATCAACTAGGCAATTATAAATAATCTGATTTTTTCCTCCGCCATACCATTGCAATCTACATCCTTGTTGCCAACACCAAGTATTTGTTTTTCCCAAAAAAACAAAACTTCGGTTTAATTCGTTAATATGATAATAACCAATTTCAGCATAATCATTCTCTTTTGGAGCCCTATTCATAAGTGACGCCTGCATAACTAATAATGATTTATCGCTATCATTAAAAGGAGTCACATCGTAATAACCAAAAAAAATATGCTTATTTTTTTCACCAAAATTAATTATTTCATCATTTGAAATAATTTGAGAAAAAAAAGGATTTCCCACTAACTGAAAAATTTTTATCCTGAAACTTACCAAAATTTTTGGGGAAAAAGCATCAAACAACCTTATTATTCTCAAAATAAAACTATTTATTTTCATAAATTTGATAGCAACTCAATCCAATTCTTTTTACTTTCAAATTAGCGAATTTTTTATCGATTCTGGATATTTTTTCAATAAAATCCTGAAAATCCTTTTTCACTAAGCCAGGATTTTTGTGCAATTGATAAGCTAATGAAACACTGCCCCTATTTTTTCCAGATACAATCCTTTTTAGCATCAATATAACTCGCTCATAGATATCAAATAACAATATTAAAGGGATGTTCATTTTTTTATGATTAGGTTGCGCTATTGACTTAAGATAAAAAGAAATCTGTTCTGAAGCCATTTTTCCTTCTACACCAGAAATAAAATTGTCTAAATATCTCTTCTTGATATTATGATCTTCAACATTAATAATGGGGTTATTAATTTTTTTTTCAATTATCTCCATCAGCTCTTTTGAATTGAACGCTTCCCAGCTAATTTTATTGGGAAATTCAGTTTCTTGTTCTTTAATGATAAAAGGACGATATGTTACTGCTTCAGTTCCTAGAACAAAAGCTTCTACTGCCGTAGTACAGCCATTATGTATCAGTATATCGGTCGCCATTATCCAAGGCACGGCGTTGCTAGAATGAACGACAAAAACATTAGGAAAAGTTTGAGCTATTTTTTCCCATATTTCATATTTCTCCGAAGGATGAGGCCGAATGATAATATTATACTCTTTAAATTTTTCAGCTATTTCTGAAATAATCTGTTGAAATTCCTTAAACATTTTCTTTTGCCAATCAACATTAGCAAGAATATATTTTTTATCATCTGGATTATTCATCCATCCTTTTTCTTTCAAGGAATCTAGCAAAAAATTATCCCCAGCAAAATGATTTCCGCGTCCGAAATTCGTATTTACCAAAATAAATTTTCCGTATTTTTTTTTAATTTCTTCAACATCCTTATTAAAAATAACTCTATATTCCTTTCTTAGCATATCAAAACGAGGATTGCCTGTGATAGATATTTTGCAGTTCATTTTTCTGGCTTTTTCTTCAACTATACAAGCCTGCCTCTCTCCCCAACAAAAAAATAAATCAGCATTTTCCAGTCCTTCTTTGGAAACTCGCTGATGAAGATAGATATCGTCTCTCAATGTAACAAGACCTTCCTCATCCATAACCACTACCTTGTGACCTTCCTTTTTGAATCTTTTAGAATTATTGGATAAATTCCTTGCCAAGCCGACATTAAAAATAATTCCCTTTGGAAAAAATAGACTCCTAGAGTTAATATCTTTTTTGGAACCAAGCACAACATTAAATCCATTTATGGCGACAAAAGAAGCTAGAAGTGTTTTCCCATAAAGATCACGCGCCTTTGTTTCAATTGGTATATATAACCATGGATCATTTCTTCTCATTTTATTATTTTTTTATTAGTGTTATTTCAAAATATCCAGTTGGATAAAACCCTCTGAATATAAACTTCTTTAAGATGGGATAGCTGTATTGCATAATGTTTTTTGTGGCAAAAACTCCTATGCTTCTTTTAGCTTCCTTAAATTCATACCTACCTGCTAATCTTAATAGGTTTTTGCGAGTAAAATAATTTATATGCTCTAAGGGCATTACCCGCTTATAACAACCATCCCTCTTTTCAATTCTTATAATGCTGGGGGTTAATCCAGTAAGATAAAAAATCCCATTTTTTGAAAGTCTTTCGCTCGCATATTTGAAATATGCGTCTAAATCATCAATATGCTCAATAACAGCATCAGAAATGATAATATGAAATTTCTCCGAACTTGGCAATTCTGAGGGAAGCATGACATTTAAATCTTTTTGTTTACAATAATTCAATCTAAAAGAATCAATATCCACTCCAATTCCATCAATTCCAAAAACTTTGCATAAATCCAAGATATGCCCTTGTCCACATCCATAATCCAATAATCTCAGCTGTTTATAGCCATCATTTTTTGCTTTTTTAAAATATTCCCTGAAAAACTGCAGGGCGCTTAGAAATGGAAATATTTCTCTATATTTACTATATAAATTATATAAATTACCCAGATCATCTTCTTTAAATTCCCAGTTTTTAACCTCATTTTGACTAACTTTAGCTTCGTTATAAACTACTGAATAAAGATCGCTTCTTAACCTAGGATTAACAAATACAAATCCGCATTTTTTGCATTTTTTTATAAAAAATTTTGTATTATCATCAACTCCCAGCACTTTTAAATTATAATACTCTTTTCTTTCTTTGTTTAGAAATTGATCTGGTGTTAATTCAATAACAATTTTAAACTTATTATTTTTGCAGACTGGACAGTTAATACTACTAAAAATATTCTCTTTTTTTGCATCTTCCATAATTATTCATTTTTAAATTTATTAAACACTTCCGCATACATAGAAACTCCTCTCTTTATTGAATAATAGTCACGAGCACTGGAAAGTTTTTGTTTTAATGCTGTAAAATTATTCTTTGCAATTCGAATTGTTTTTTCTAGGTTATTTTCATCAAGTGAAATTCCGTTACCCTTGACCAATTCTTGACTACTTCCTTTTCTGTTATTATAAATAACCGGCAAACCAAAATACAAAGCCTCGATAACCGAATTTGGACATGGATCACTTAAGGCAGGATGCAAAAGATAGTCTGAATTTTTATATATTTCCACAATTTCTTCGTGACTTAAGGTTCCTCTAATATCAACTTTGTGATTTTTTATTTTATCAGACCAAGTCCCAACATGAATTACACTTACTTCTTTTAGTAGAGATATCTTGGCAATTATGTCATGTTTTTTGAATTCCTTGTAATTTGAATTTGACACAAGTTTCAATGGATTATTAACTTCTTTAACAAAAAAATTATTATTTTTAAAAATTAATGGTGCTCCATTATGAATAACTGTATTATTTTTTCCTTTGTATCCCCATCTCTTGAAAAATTCTTTTTGAAATTCACTTTGGAAAATAACAAAATCAGCTAAATTAACCAGTTTTATTGTTTCAATATCCAACCATAAACCAGTTCTTATATACGCCAGTATTGATCCCAGACTCTTGGGAGGATGAGAATTTATATTGAGATTGACTGCTCTAACGACTAGCTTGGCCTTACTTTTATTTTTCAATTTTTTTATATCCGAAAAACGATAGCGTTTTTTACTACCAAATAAAACATTCCCTGGCCCACAAGATAATTGACTAAAAAAAATAATGTCACTTTTTAAGTTGATGTTATGATGCACATCAAATTCAGGATTGATTTTTATTTCATTATATAATGCCCGGATAAAATTATTCGCTCCGCCCCATGGATTATCCGTATGCTTATACGCAAAAAAGATTTTTGTTTTTTTCATCAGTTTAGATATTTTTTATATAGATTTAAATTTATAAGATCCTTTACTCTTAAGTAAAATTCATCCTTGGATCTATTATATTTTTCCATAAGTAAACAATTCTGTTTCCATCTTGCTTTCTCATTATATCTGAAATATAAAATATCTTCTCCCTTAGGAAACAGTGGGTCGTCAGTACGCGAATAAAGAAACATTATCGCCGATAAAACTTTTGCGCTTTTTACTTGGTCTTCATTTAATTTTTGTATAGAAGGTATATTTTTTAGCAAATCAAAATATTCGTTAACTGTTTTTGGCTCAATCGTGAATCCAAATCCGCTATAAGATGCTTGTGATGTAATAATAGCAGGAATGCCAAAGCAACTGAATTCTAATCCAGATTTCCCTTGTACAGTAACCAAAACATCCGCTATATTCTTTATGCTTTTTGTGTTAAAATCTTCAGGAACAATATGGATGTTGTTCTTGCCATATAATTTGACTAATTTTTCCACTTCTCCTTCTTCTCTATATTTGAAAGACATTGGATGCGGTTTAATAACCCAGTTAACATCATTTATACGAGAAACGCATTTTAAAGTTTCCACCAGCCAAACATAAAAATCTCTAAATAATAGCTTATGCATAGGAGTATGATGAGGTCCATCAGAAAAAGCGTGTGGCATTATGAAAACTATCGGTTTATTTTCATCCAAATTTAAGTATTTACAAAAGGATTCTTTATTGTACTCAATTTTTCCTTTATAGGATTTTAGAACATCCATTTCATTGACATTACCGGAAAAACGATTTTCGAAATATCCATCGATATCATTATACAAATTTGTATTTTTCCTAAGAGCATTAACCTCTGCCATTCTTGGCCGATGTTTTCCTTCGAAAATATCCAATCCTTCATAACTCTTCATTGTTCTTCTACTAGCCAATATCACAGTCGCACCATTTTTATCTGCAATTCTCAGTGGAATACCTCCTCTTATGAAAACAGAAAGATCTGGACATATATATTTTATGTTATATTTTTTAAATATTTTTTTATATATCATAACCAGCAAAAAAGCTGAGTAGATATCGCCAAAATAAGTTATTTTAACCTTATCTATTGTATACAATCCAACATTAAACCTCAAAATAGTATCGTATATCAAATCTCCTATGCGGATATTTTCAAATTCCAATTTCAACAAATCATTTACGCTTTTTTGCTTGAAATAAAATTTTGCAGTTAGAACTAATGATTTAGCTATAAAAAAAATATTGCTCCGATAATTTCTGTAAAACAAAAAATTGTCGATATTATATGATCCATATATTTTCTTCCAATATTTTGAAGAAAAGCTAAGTGCATCCACTAATACGATTGGTAAGCAACCAGTTTCCTCTTCGATTGATTTTGCGACTCTTCCTGACGACACAAAATTAGAGGCAGAATTTTTCAAACCAGTTATTAAAACATATCCATTTTTTGAATCTCCATGAAAATCACCCCAATATTTTTTGTTTATATTGATAAATTTTTGAATATCATTTGTTAATTTATATCCAACAATATTGTGATAAATTTTTTTTGGAAAATTCAATAGCTTCATAAAATTATCTTATTTACAAATAAATTCAACCCCCAGTTTTTTTTCGGCCTGCCTTAAGAATAAATATACTCTCAAAGCACATTCTGGTTTGATTTGTCCGTTTGGTTTTTTCTTTCCTAAATTTTCTTTAATAAATTTTTCAAGCTTTGCGGTTATTTCGCTAGAAGCTCCGTCAAGTCGATCCATAACCATCGGATGATCCCATGCTATTTTTTCATTTCGGCGATCAGTATTGGGGAATTTTGATAACACGCATTTAATTCGATGCCTGATTAAATTAATATATTGTCTTCTATAGCATTTTCTATTTCCACTATTATAAGGAATACTGTCAATTTCTGGATTCAGTTTTTGAATAAAGCGCAAAGGAATGGCTCCGTCCATCTTATCTTTCATAGGTAAACTAAAAGCTTGGGATAAAAAATTATCATCCTTAAGCGGAAATTGAACTCCATAATTCATATGAAAAAAGGGGGTTCGCGATGCAGATTGTTTAACTGTACGAACATGATAAAAAATAAAATCAGTCCTAGAATGAATACTATTAAAAATTAAGGACCGCTTAGTAATATCCGAAAAAAATTCATCGATTAATTCATTCGAAAAATACGACACAAAGTCTTTTTCATTCTGAATGTCCTTTTTTTGGATTTTGTATCCCATAATTCTGTTGGCATCCTCCGGTAATTTATGTATATCCCTATAATATCTTCCTTTGTGGGCGTCAGCTCCCATTCCTATTATTATACAGTCTGGATCATTGAATCGCATTAAATCCATATAGCTATACCATCGAGCAAGAGTATCCCTATAAATACCTCCATGAAAATCTATAAATTCAGGAGATAAAACATATTCTAGAGGATCTTCTCGAAACATATCCCTTGAAACACATATAAAGGGAATTTTCAAACTATCCGCTACCTGCTTCGCAATTTCATATTCTTTTTTATCTTTGTACTCATGATAGGCTATGATTTTGTTTTTGTATTTTTTTGAAAAATGATAAGCTAAGGCAATATTTAGGCGAGAATCAATGCCTGCACTAAGAAGCACGGCTAGTGGTTTTCCTCCTTTGCATATATTTTCAAAACTATTGAATGCATACTCCTGAATCGAAGAAGGAGTACTTTTAATAAATTTAATTTTTGATTCGTCAAAAACAATCTTGCCATCTTGTATTTTATAAATCGATGAAGCATCTAACAATTTAATATCCACAAATAAATCATCTAATGGAACAATTAAATTGGAAATTTGTCTCAACAAAACTTCTCCTCTTATTTTGATTTTTTCATTTTTTTTAAATAAATCTATCGCAATATTACTCAAAATAAGATCATCTCCATCAATCCGAGCATAACAACGCTGAATATTTACTGAAAAGGTATGAACCTTAATTTGCTTTTGCATGTCAATTGAAACTAGAATGTGCTTGTCGCCATTTTGAAAACTAGGAACTGTAATAAGTGTCCCGTCAGGTCTTTTTTCCAGACGCGCTTGGCCAAAGCACTCTATTGGCTTTGAGTCATAATTTAAAGAAATGCATACTTTCCATTTATATGCACCACTCTTTATATATTCGTTCATTTGTATTTTATTATTTAAAGCTTATTATTTTTTAGTTATTACCACTTTTATTTTAACATTTAAAACATACGAAGTAAATCCCACTCGAAAAATAAAACTTCCTCCTAACGACAATTCGTTAAGAGGAAGCTCTGTTTGAAGATTAAGAAAACATTTCCGGAAAAAGCTTGTCCATATTCTTCCAAGAGTGATCTCCAGAAATAATGACAAGATTTCCCCTAAGATTAAGTGTATCGATTGCCTGAATGACTGCTTCAAACACACCACCAGTCTGAGGACCAACATTGAATCCTTTTGTCATCAAATCTTGCCTAACATGATTTATAGCCTGCTCATAAGAAACATAGCCAATGAAATCGATCAGTTTTTTCTCCTGCAAAGATTTAATGAAAGGCGTAATATAATCCGGTCCTTCTACAAATGTACCGGCGATTTTTTTGCCACCCATTTTTCCATTCGAAGCAATAATCTTCACTTCGGGTTTTTTTTCATTTATAAAAGTTGATATGCCACATAATGTGGCACCTGACCCCATACTGGCCGCTATAAAATCGACATCTGGCATTGCTTCAATAATTTCAGGCGCGGTTGAATCATAATGAGCCTGTGGACTTGCCCAGTTGTTCAATTGGTCTAGGAAACAATATTTTCCAGGAGATTCCTGAATCATTTCCAGACAACGTCTGTAGCCATCACCCGTAACATCACCGTAATGGATTATCTCCGCTTCCTGTCCCTGAAGAAACATGTCATTGATTCTCGTCAATTTTTTGTTCACTACAACCACTGACTTGAATCCGAACCGGTTGCCAAAATATGCCATTGAGCAAGCAAAACTTCCGCTTGAAGCATCCAGCAATCTCATCCCCTTTTTGAGTTCGCCGTTTTCCAATTTGTTTTTAATGATGGCCAAAGCAGAGCGGTCTTTTAAACTTCCGGTCGGGTTTGTTCCCTCCAGCTTTAAAAAAATTTCCACATCTCTGTACATACCCCATCTAACAATTGGGGTATTCCCAACTCTCTCTTGGTGATTTTTGAAGACTTTTTTCATATCCTTTTCTCCTTTATTTAGATTTTTAAAGACCTCTTTCATATTCTTTCCTCCTAATTGAAAATGATTAACTTATAATACAATTTAAAATAAATTTAGTCAAATAAAATGGGCTCTACAATAAATTGACACGAAATTATCATATGGTATTCTTTGTATGAAGCTAGTTTATTTTACCAAAATACACAATCTGCTAATTATATAAAATATAAATTAATTATGAGCAAAAAAAGAAAACCGTACTTTAATAATAATGTAGTCAATCCCATCCATACTTCAGCTACCTATTTTTTTGAAGATACAGAGCAAGTAATTCGATATCATGATAAAAAAGAAGAGGTTGGCAGATATGGACGATATGATAACCCTAATTGGTTAGAAGTAGAAGAAAAATTAGCCACACTAGATCTTTGTGAGGACGCTCTTGTTTTTCCTTCAGGAATGAGCGCAATTGCGACAACCTTAATGAGTCTAAGTGAAAATGGTAAGAAAATTATTTATACAGGAAAAGGCTACCGAAATATCCGAAACTTATGTGGCAACATTTTAGCTAAATTTGGAATTGAAACTATTTCATTGTCGCCAGCCAACGCAAAACAATTTATAATAGAATTTAAAAAGCATTATGATGCTAATACTAGTGTTGTATTTTTGGAAATTCCATCCAACCCTCATCTTCATTTGGTTGATGTAGAAGAAGTTAAAAAAATAATAAAGGATGATACAATACTAATTATTGATAGCACTTTTTCTTCTCCGATAAATTTTTTACCTATACGGTGGGGTGCCGATTTGGTTATTCATAGTTGTGGAAAATATATAGGTGGTCACGCAGACATTATGGCTGGCAGTGTCGCCGGAAAAAAAGATATCATTGAAAAAATTAGAAATTATAGAAATGTGTTGGGCAATATTGTTGATTCTCACACTGCTTTTATGCTTAATCGAAGTATTGCCACATTGAAAATGAGAATCGAATACTTAAACCAAGCAGGGCTTAAGTTAGCCACTTTTCTAGAAAGTCACCCTAAAGTTAAAAAAGTTTTTTATTCTGGGCTAGCATCTTATTCAAATCGCGATTTAGCAAAAAAATATCTGAGTGGTCACGGTGGTGTCGTAACTTTTGAATTAAATCTATCAAAAAAAGCAACAACAAATTTTGTCGATGCTTTAAAGATTCCTTATATGGGAACGAATTTTGGATCCTGCCATTCTATGGTAGAACAATGTTCTATTTTTACTTATTACAAGGAACCTCAAGAAGTAAGGAATGATTTAGGCATTAGTGATACCCTGATCCGATATAGTATTGGCTTTGATAACATAGACGATATCATAAACGATATTAATGAGGCCTTAGAAAAAGCTTAAATGATCGAGTCTGTTTTAAAACTTGTAACAGAGAAGATAACTTGCCACTTATAAATATGGAAATAATTAAAAAAGATTCAACTTACCCTCAAAAAAAGGAAGCAGAAATGGAAATTCCAAAATTTCACCCTGATATTCAAAAAATTATGGAAATTCCAATAAAAATTGACCCCTGGACATATAATCAAATAGGCAAAAGAAATGATGGGCCATTTAAGGATAATTATCAGCGCTTAGAAATAAGAGAATGTGGAGAAAAAATGGTAGACATAAATCTCTTAGGTCTGTCCGGTGAGGATTATTATTTTTCCAAATTTGCAAATAGAAAAGATATTTTAACTAAAAAATGGATTTCGAAAAAAGTTTTTTTACGAAAGACCCATGTTGAACGCCTAGTCAAAGCTGATAAATATTTCAAAAAAAGAGGATTGTTTCTTCATATTGTTTCGGGTTGGCGGCATCCCGAGCTACAAAAAATAATCAAAGAAGATTATGCTAAGAAATTTGGATGCGAAAAAGCTGATAGGGTTTTTGCCTCTACTGATAGAAAGGTTCCTGCTACGCATTCCACAGGAGGTTCTTTCGATATTGAATTGAGAGATCTTACTAGGAAAGAAAAGATAGGCATGGATGTATATTATAAAAACGAAAAAATTCCAAGCCTTTATTGGGCAGAAGAATTATTTAACGAAGATAAACTTGATAGCATAAACAAAGAAATAGTTAAGCGCAGAAGAATTCTTTACCATGGTTTATGCACAGAAAAAGTGATTTTTGAGAAAAATGAAGATACTTTTACAGCACATCCAGGAGAATATTGGCATTATGGCGATGGAGACACGCTAAGTGCCTATCTAAAAAAGGAATCTTTTATCAGATATGGAATAATTTATCCTTAACCTTAAAAATACTTCCTATAAATCTTAGTATTCTTTTTTCTTAATTCTTCCATCATGTATTCACTCCTGAACCAATCAAAATCAGTATTAATATCGACTGATCTTTCTTGTGGGACAATATAGCCCACAGCATTATCAGAAAAAAGATGATGATTTTTCATTATAAAATCTCGACGAATAACATATACTGACCCATTTCTTTTATAAGCTTTTTCCAAGTCCTGCCTTCTTAAGCCTTCCTTTTCCGGCATAGAATATGGAAATACCCTATCATCTTCCATTCTTTTTATCCTCGAAGGATGCGGATCATCAACTTCTACCATACTAAAAGCGCAATCTGCCTCTGGATGGTTGATTAATTTTTGAATAGTATTATCGATGTCCTCTGGGATTCTAAAGGGTGACGTTGGCTGAAGAATTACCACAAAATTGAAAATTATTCCCAGTTTTTCTTCCATAGTTTTTATTGCATGCTCCATCACTTCCAGATGAGCGCTTTCATCTCGGGCTAATTCTGCTGGCCTCATAAATGGAACATTGGCGCCAAATTGCCTACATATCTCAGCTATTTCATCATCATCAGTAGAAACAATCAAATGCGTAATTAGCTTACTATCTTTAGCAGATTTTATAGTGTATGCAATAAGAGGTTTTCCGCCCAAAAGTTTAATATTTTTTCTCGGAATTCCTTTTGATCCTCCTCTAGCTGTGATTACTCCTAATATATATTTTTTCTCCATATAGTTAATCAACAAAACTTTTTTGCGTATAAAGATCAATAGTAGCCACAACTTCAGAAATTTCTCTGCTGGTATCATTAGAAAAATATAAATTCGAAGAATCATATCGACCTTTTTCTGATTGTTTCCTTATCGCATCAATAATTTCTTTTTTATTAAAATCACAATTAAACATATTAGTCGCACAAAGTCGATTGTTTTGCCTATTACCAACATTAACTACTGGCACTCCCAAATAAGAACATTCTTTTATTCCCGAGGAAGAATTCCCCACTAAACATTTGGTATTGACTAGCAGCGTAAGAAACTCCCTTGGCGGAAGATATCGTAAATATTTAATTTGATGATTGGAAATTTTATCCTTAAACATGCGCAGTTCGTGAGAAATTTGTTCTGCACCAGCATCAAAGTTTGGCCAAAACCAAATTGTTTGCATTCCCAGCTCATGAACAGCTTCAAGTAGTTCTCTTGTATATTGTGGTAAAAATTTAGTTTCATTATTTACCGGATGAAACATTACCATAATAAAATCTTTTTCATAATCAAATGAAGCACCGCTTCCTATATCAGAAAAATTTATTTCTTTCATACTAGGATTACATTCTAAAATTTTCTTAGCCACTTCAACATCTGGACTACCAAAGTTAAAAACATATTCTTTTTTCTCCCCCATCCTCAATATCCGCTGATAGGCTGGTTCGTTTGTAGCAAAATGGATATGAGCCAGTTTTGTTATGGCATGTCGAACTGACTCGTCTAGCGTTCCACTCACATCTCCACCTTCAATATGGGCAATGGGAATATTCAAATGGGCGGCGGCTAAAGCAGCAGCAAGCACTTCAAACCTGTCCCCACGAAGAATAATCAAGTCCGGCTGGATAAAATTAAAGATTGAAGAAAATTCTACCACCCCCAGACCGACAGTTTTAGCTTTGGCTATCTGGCTGTCACCATCAAGATTAAAATAAATTTCATAAATATTCTTATGCCCTTCTTTTTCTAGTATTTTTTTAACATTAAAACTACTTGAAGTATATTTAGGAGAAAGAGCTATTCCTCCTAAAATAATATGTAAATCGACATCTTCGCGTTTTTTGAGCTCATCTAAAATCAAAAAATTCCTGCTATAATGAATTACACTTGTAATAATAAAACAAATTTTTCTTTTTTTCATAAAAATATTATATTAATTATTTTTCCCCAATCTTCCTGTGTATTTTTCTCGAGTTAATTTTTCTTCAGGCAATAATTCCAAATTGCCAGAACCAAGAGCAATTTCATACTTGTCCCTCCACCTGCAAAGTTCTTCAAACACTTCCGGCTCATCAGCAATCATATGGGTAGTAATTGGTTTTAGTCCTTTGCCAGTCGTATGTGCTGTTTGTGACATATTTTGATCTAGTGTGAAATGTTTTTCAATATAATCCACTCCCATACCCATTGAAAAAATTGCAGTATCCACTCCATGCGTGTGATCAGAATATCCCACCGAATCCGCTACAGTCTTGAGCCAGAGAAGTTTTTTAAGATTGGCTTTTTCCAAAGAACATGGATAAGAAGAAACGCAGTGCATAATAGCATATTTGCCTGTTTTCAAAATATCTACCGCCTTTTCAATTTCTTCTTTGGTTGACATTCCTGTCGAAACAATAACTTCCTCAAAATTATCCCTTAATTTTTTGAGAAAATTAAAATGTTTAAGATCAGTGCTAGCCACTTTGATTTTCTTGAGACCCAGACTTTTTAAAAATGAAATTCGATCGCCATCATAACAAGTCGTCAGAAACTCGACGCCATTTTTTTCACACTCTTTTTTTAAAATATAATGAGCCTCATCAGAAAGCTCCAATGATTCATATCTCTTTTTATCTGGGTCGTTATCGGAAACATTTTTGGCCTGCCAAGATTGGAATTTCACAATATCCACTCCGGTTTTAGCTGCTCTTTGAATCATTTTTTTCGCCAATTCAATATCACCATTATGGCAAGAAGCAATTTCCGCAATTATTTTAATCATATAGTTTTCCCTTGCATTCACAAATTAAATATATTCCATCTTCTATTTTTTCCTTTTTATAATTTTCATGAAATTTTATTTGTTTAAAAAAGTTTTTTAAAAACAATTCCAGGCTAGCTTGACTAAAAAAATTCCTGTGATCAAACCATTTCCAGCGAGTCCTGCCTAATTCATAATATTTTTTATTAGGAAAACGATTAGGAACACTTAGAAAAAATTTTCCGTCATTTTTGATAAATTTATATAAGTGCTGAAAAGCAGGTAGTATATCCTGAGGCGCCATGTGTTCAAATATCTCATAAGCACAAACTGAATCAAATTTTCCAAAGTTTAAAGGAAAATTTTCAACTGTATAGTTTTCCAATCTTACTTTTTCAGCTGTTTTTTTATCAATTTCTTTTTTTCTTACTAAGTCCTTAATAAGCTTTCTGCCGTCATTTATGGCCGATTTTCTAATATCAATTCCAAAAACTTTTCTAACGCTTGGAATTTCCGCTATTTTAATACTCGCACTTCCATCACTACACCCAACTTCCAAAACATCTTTTCCGTAGCTGAATTTTTTAATCAATTCCAGCCTATTGATATCATCCTGAAGCATTGTTTTGACTTTCTCATCAACCTTGTCTTGATAGAAAACTCTTTTAATTTGATCCTTATACTTTTCCGCGCTTTGAAACTGCTTTTTCTTATCCCAAATATAATTTTCAACTACAATCGGATAAACTTCAGAAGAAGCATACCTGTTTTCTTTTTTATTATTTTTTAAAAATGTTTCTATAATTTCCCCTTCTTTGTTTAATAAAACAACTTTTTTGATTTTCATTAAATTATTTTAATTTTATTATTTCATTAATAACTTTTTTTGCCGTAAATACATCTGTAGCCTCTCTTGATTCAAATGTAACACCTCCAATGTGAGGAGTAATTATAACATTTTCATTCTTTTTGGCATATTCTATTAGCGCATTATTTTTAAATTTTTTGTTAAAATTAAGTTCGTCGACTAAAACATCTGTTCCATACCCAGCTATTTTTCTCTTTTTTAATGCCCCTATAATATCTTTTTCATTAACCACTCTTCCTCTTGAAGTATTAATTATAATAGCATTTTTTTTCATCAAATCAAATGCTTTTTTATCAAACATATTCTCAGTTTCTTCATTTAGATGAACATGAATGGAGATAATATCACTGATTTTTAAAAGTTCTTTGAATTCAACTTTTTTGGATTTTGATTTTGAAAATGCAACACTTTTTTGGTATGGATCGCAAGCTACAACATTCATTCCAAATGCTTTCCCATATTTTGCCATCATAGTTCCCAGCCTTCCGAGTCCTACAATTCCTAGAGTTTTTTGATATAAATTATGACCCCTGAATTTTTCCGTCCAACAATAATCCATAGCAGATCTATTTGCAAGAAGAATATTTCTTGATAATAGCAAAATAAGCAAAAAAGCCAACTCGGCTGTTCCAGTAATCGTATCTAAAAAATTTCTGTCATTTTTTAAACAAAGTACTTTTATACCTTTTTTTTGAGCGTATCTTAAATCAATGTGGTCAGTACCCGTTGAAGCAGTAGCGATAATCCTAAGCTTCTTTCCGGCATCGATAATTTTTTTGTCATAATTTAATCCAAGACCAATAACAGCAATCTCATAATTGCCTATTCTATCTTGAAGCTGTTCTTGGGTGACAATATTTAAATAATCAACCTTTCCTGCACTATCGAGAATTTTTTTTGCTTCTTTGGAAAAAACCGGACCAATTGTGTTTAATATTCTCATTTATTTACATTTTTTTATTATTTGAAGCTTTATTACTAATTATTTCGCTATAGCTACCCTCATCCACAATTTTACCCTTATCTATAACATAAACCTGATCGCAATTTTTAACTGTTGTCAAACGATGCGCAATAACAATCATTGTTTTTAATTTAGCAATGCCTTCAATTGCTTCTAAAACCTCTTTTTCAGTCTTATCATCCAGTGAACTCGTGGCTTCATCAAGAATTATAACCTGAGGATCATAATATAATGCTCGAGCAATTCCTATCCTTTGTTTTTGTCCCCCACTAAGCCTTATGCCTCTTTCTCCAATGTTAGTATTATAGCCTAAAGGTAATTCTTTTTCAATGAATGAATCAATATTTGCCATTTTTGCCGCTTTTTTCAGTTTATCCATATTAATTTTTACATCCGGCAAGCCAAAAGCAATATTTCGAGCAATGGTGTCATCAGAAAGATAAATCTGTTGCGGAACATATCCAAGATTAGCTCGCCAGTTGCCAGCGTTGTTTTCACCTATTTCTACCCCATCTATTTCAAACTTTCCTTTTTGTGGAGAAAAAAGCCCCAGTATAAGATCAACTAATGTTGTTTTGCCCGAACCGGTCTCTCCTATAAGAGCAATAAATGTATTTTTTTTAATCTCTAAATTTATATTGCGCAATGCATATTTTTCACAATTAGGGTAAGAAAAATAAACATTTTTCAACTGAATTTTATTTTTAAAAGAAATTGGTTCAATTTTTTTATACTTATCGCAAGATGAACCATTCATAATTACTCCCTTGCATTCCATAACTATATCTCGATGAATCCTGTCTAAGATAGCTTTGTTAAATTTAATCGTAGAAATTGAATTAAAAACTTCCTGAAAAGCGGGCATTAGTCTATAACCGGCAAAAGCAAAAAGACTAACCAAGGGAATAATTTCTTGGATTGGCTTGTTGAAAGAAATAAAAAATATTATTATACCTACAACTCCCCCGAAAGCCACTACTTCAACAAAATAGCGAGGCATTTGACTGATTATATGATACCATGATTGAAGTTTAGAATAAATTTCGGAATTTTTAGAAAATTTATTCAAGAAAAAATATTCCGCTCCTATAATTTTTATATCCTTTATTCCACCCAGCGCCTCATTGGCCGATTTGAATCTTTCCATGTTTTTCTCCATCCGCTCTCTTCCTTTAATTTTTAATTTAACAGAAAAATTAAAATATATAAAAAAATACAATAACCCCAAGATAACTGTCGCCATCAAAGTCATAGAAAAATTTATAAACAAAAGCATTCCGAGAATAATAATTATTTGTATTCCGTCTGTGATAATCTTTGTTATTGATAAAAGAAGCTTACTGGCGAGTTGTTGAACTTCAGATAAGATATTCTTACTTAAATCTGCTGTATTTTGATTCAGAAAATAAGCATACGGCATAGAGAGATATTTTCCCAATAAGGAAACGGAAAGTCTATAGTTTCTTCCCCAAACAAAACGAATATTAAGCCAAGCAGAAAAAGCAGACACAGCATTTCCAACAACTAACAGCGCTAGGATTACAAAACCAGAAAAAATAATAAAAGAATTTGTTTCTTCAAAATTAAAAGCATAATACGACCAGTTAAGCCATTTATTCTCATTTATTATATTTGGATTCATAACTATGCTAATAAAAGGCAAAACAGAAGCAATTCCAATAGCTTGAAAAAATGCCGTTAGTAAAGATAAAAAAATAACCAAAAGAAATTCAATTTTTTCTTTGTGATTAAAGAGCTCATTTAGCTTGAAAGCAAAATCAAATTTTTCTTTTATTTTTTCAAAAATAAACATAGTTTTTTAATTATAGATTATTTTCTGCACAATTTCAACCACTGCGATTATTTTTTGTTTCAAAATTTCAAACATAAAATATAATAACCAAAATACAAGATACAAACATCAAACAAATCACAAACATCAAAAATACAATAACCCCGCCTGCCTTGCCACTCGCAAGACGGCGGGCAGGCAAATAAATTCCAAATCACAAACTTTTTTTGCATTATAATCATTTCTTTTAGCTTAGCAAAATCCTTCCACTCAATCAAACTAGTTTTGGTATTCTGGCTCTACTTCCCAATATTCTTCAGTAAAACTTAAAAAATACATACTTTTTTACATTTTTTATTTATAATTAAAATTTATTAGACCTCTTGCGAAATAAACTACATTCTTTCAAAATTATAAATTCCAGCAATTAAATTAAATCTCAGATTGTATCTTTTTCTGCGATTGCGATATCTTTCTGCTAAAATTCTGAATATCTTAATTT
>Ga0209416_1000041_pt1 | contig 151858 bp, 150 predicted proteins | sample RifGroF1_FD_184001 | JGI IMG/M metagenome (GOLD analysis project Ga0209416, IMG submission 184001) | Groundwater microbial communities from Rifle, Colorado, USA - Groundwater F1 (SPAdes) (version 2) | ecosystem: Environmental > Aquatic > Deep subsurface > Groundwater | place: Rifle, Colorado... | reverse complement strand
ATTGATCATGAAATTTTGATGGAAATTTTGCAAGATTATATTCCGGATGAAAATATTTTGAAACTTTTGGAAAAGGTGATAAGTAGTTTTAATACCTCACCCTACCCTCTCCTTGAAAAGGAGAGGGAGTTCCTTGGTGTTGGACTTCCATTAGGCAATTTAACCTCGCAGTTATTTGTGAATATTTATATGAATAAATTTGATCAGTTTATGAAGCACAAACTTAAAATGAAATACTGTATCCGTTATGCTGATGATTTTGTGATTTTGTCGGAAGATAAAAAAGAATTGGAAAACTTAATTGAGTTGATTAGAAATTTCCTAAAAAATGAATTGAAATTAGAACTTCATCCTAACAAAATTTCCATTGAAACTTTTTCTTCCGGAGTTGATTTTTTGGGAATGGTGAATTTTCCAAAACACAAAATTTTGCGGACGAAAACCAAAAGGCGGATGTTTAAAAAAATTTCCAAAAAACGCGAAGAATTAAAAGACAAAATAATTTCGCAGGAATCTTTCAATCAGAGTTTACAATCGTATTTGGGAGTGTTGAAGCATTGTGAGGGGAGAAAAATTGAGTGGAAAATCATTCAGAAAAATTTCGCTTGACAAGTTTTTGAGCAGTTGCTAGAATGACTTTACGTGTAAATTAGCAGTCGCTCGAGTTTAAAAATTAAATTTTTAGGGGAAATCCTTAATGATAGTTTCAAAACAATTTATTCAAAAGAAAAGCGGGTGATTCTTAATTTTAGCTTTGGTTAAAATGTCCCGCTCGCGAAGCGGTTTTTTGTTTCTTAAAATTTAATTGGCGCTGAAATCATTTCTACAAAAGAAGTTGTATAAATTATTTTCCGCATCAGTTAAAGAACTTTAACAATTTATAGGTCTTAATCATAACAAATTAATTTCTAGCAACCTGGCGGAAAAGGAATTGATGTTAATGATTAGTCACTCAATATTTTTTAAGCAATAAAAATGTTGAGTTTTGTAGGTAAAAAAATGCAATAAGTAAGAGTTTAAATAAGTTAGCAAATTATTTGGTAATTGCTAACTGCTAATCCGTTCCGATGCAAATCGGGACAAAAAATTAAGAGCGGTAATACTAATGCATATGGTGAATGCCTTGACTCATACTAGCGATGAAGGGCGTAGCAGTCTGCGATAAGCTTCGGGGAGGTGACTAGCAACCTTTGATCCGGAGATTTCCGAATGGGATAACCCTCCCCGCCTCGGCGGGGAAACATTATCTGAATTCATAGGATAATGTGGCATACCCGGCGAACTGAAACATCTTATTAGCCGGAGGAAAAGAAATCAATTGAGATTCCCCAAGTAGTGGCGAGCGAACGGGGAATAGTCTAAACCATCTCGATTTATCGAGATGGGGTTGCGAGGTAATTTTACTCGTTTAATCGGGGTAGAATTATATTTATTAACAAAACGTCTCTGGAAAGAGCGGCCATAGAAAGTGAAAGCCTTGTATGTGAAAATATAATATAATCTACGTAATTATTCTCAAGTAGGGCGGGACCGGTGAAATCCCGTCTGAATCCGGGGCCACTATAGCTCCAAGACTAAATATAGTATGAGATCGATAGCGAACGAGTACCGTGAGGGAAAGGTGAAAAGTATCCCGATGAGGGAGATGAAATAGTATCTGAAACCATATGCTAACAAAGAGTCAGAGTCCTGGCGCAAGTCGGGATGATGGCGTGCTTTTTGTAGAACGATCCAGCGAGTTAGTTCTATGTCGTTGACTAAGCAACTTTATGTTGCGGAGTCGTAGTGAAAGCGAGCCTGAAAGGGCGAACTTAAATGGCATGGACTAGACCCGAAGCCAGGTGAGCTATTTATGAGCAGGGTGAATTTGCTGTAAAAGGCAAAGGAGGCCCGAACCCACGCACCGTGCAACATGCGGGGATGACTTGTGAATAGAGGAGAAATTCCAATCGAACTTGGCGATAGCTGGTTCTTCCCGAAATAGCTTGAGGGCTAGCGTTTGAAAACTATGCTTTGGAGGTAGAGCTACTGAATGAGAATTCGCGGTTCGCCGTAGGGTTCTCAACCAAACTCCGAATTCCAAAGTAATTATTCAAGCAGTCAGAACTCCGGGGCTAAGCTCGGAGCTCAAAAGGGAAAAAGCCCATGATCGCAATCTAAGGTCCCAAAATTTATGTTAAGTGGTAAAGGAAGTAAAGTTTCTTATACACCTAGGAGGTTGGCTCAGAAGCAGCCATCCTTTAAAGAGTGCGTAACAGCTCACTAGTCTAGAGACTTTGCGCCGAAAATTCAACGGGGCTCAAACATAATACCGAAGATGCGGATGTCCGTGTTTCACTAACGTTCAACACGGAATTTGAAATTTGAAATTTGAAATTTGAAACGAATTTTTAATGTCTAAATTTAAAATTTATTCATTGGAATTTTATTAAAAATTAAAAATTAAAAATTAAAAATTCCTCGTGGTGAGCGATAGCGAAACACGGGCGTGGTAGGGAAGCGTTCCATAAGCGCTGAAGGTCGAGCGTGAGCAAGGCTGGAGTTTATGGAAGTGAGAATGCTGGAACGAGTAACCGCAATTGGGGTGAGAACCCCCAACACCGAAAGTCTAAGGTTTCCTGGGCAATGTCAATCAACTCAGGGTTAGTCGGGCCTAAGGCGAGGCCGAAAGGCGTAGTCGATGGACACACGGTTAATATTCCGAGACTTTCGTGTTATTTGATGGAGGGACGCATCGCTGTACTTTCTGCGAGTAATTGGATTCACGTAGGAGTGTTGAGAACGCATAGTAGGAAAATCCGCTGTGCAATAGTTCAAAATACTTCTCGAATTCTGCTTTACGGCAGGAGAAGAGAAAGGAGCGCGGTGCCTGGAAAAACTTCTAAAATTAGTAACACGAAAACCGTACTAAAACCGACACAGGTAGACTGGGCGAGTAGCCTAAGGTGAACGAGTGAACCTTCGTTAAGGAACTCGGCAAAATAGCGTCCGTAACCTAGGGATATGGACTCCCCGATGCAAATCGGGGCGCAGCGAAAGATACCAAGCGACTGTTTACCAAAAACACAGGTCTCTGCAAACCCGTAAGGGGATGTATAGGGGCTGACGCCTGACCAGTGCTGGAACGTTAACGGGAGCGGTGCAAGCCAATCCCCGAAGCGCCAGTGAACGTCAGCGATAACTATAATCGTTCTAAGGTTCTGAAATTTTTGCAAAAAGATTTCAGAAGGACTGGAACGATTATGGAAGATTATTTGGTAAATAATGAAAAGCTGCCTCATTCTGTAGTAATGCAGAATTGGTTTTAATAAAATACATGGCTATATGCTGGGAAGCTCTATTTTTAATAGAGTAATCAGCAGGGAAGTCGCTTTGTTGGCGACCCCTCAGATACCACACGCCGTGCTCCATAATTTTTTATGGATGAAGATATGGTACATCATTGAGGAATGGATCAGCGAAATTCCTTGACAGGTAAATTCTGTCCCGCATTAAAGGCGTAACGACTTGGTAACTGTCTTAACGAAGAGCTCGGTGAAATTGCAATGACGGTAAAGATGCCGTCGACCTGCAGCAAGACGAAAAGACCCCGTGGAGCTTTACTACAACTTGGTATTGAATTTGAGATTGTGCTGCCTAGTATAGGTGGGAGACTTTGAAGTCCTGACTCTGGTTAGGATGGAGTCAAAATATGTAATACCACTCTGTATAGTTTTAAATTCTAACCCTGGGCTGTTATGAGTCACAAAAGACTTATGATTTTGAGCCGTTAAATAGGATATTATTTAAAAGAGGATTAGATTAGACGAAGTTGTAATTATCGTATTTACGGTTCATAAATTTGTAAGTCGTTTTGGTTATTCATACCAGTCCGGGGACAGTGCCTGGCGGGTAGTTTGACTGGGGCGGTCGCCTCCTAAATGGCAACGGAGGCGTTTACAAAGGTTGGCTAGACTCGGATGGAAATCGAGTCGATAGTGCAAAAGCATAAGCCAGCTTTACTGCGAGACTTATTAGTCGATCAGTTACGAAAGTAGAATTTAGTGAACCGACTGTCGCAAATAGATGCGCAGAAGATCATCAGATAAAAGTTACCCCGGGGATAACAGGCTGATCCCATCCAAGAGTCCATATCGACGATGGGGTTTGGCACCTCGATGTCGGCTCATCGCATCCTGGGGCTGGAGAAGGTCCCAAGGGTTTGGCTGTTCGCCAATTAAAGCGGTACGTGAGCTGGGTTCAAACCGTCGTGAGACAGGTTGGTCTCCTATCTGCTGTAGGCGTTATTGCTTGAGAGGACTTTTTCCTAGTACGAGAGGACCGGAAAGAACAAACCTCTGGTGTACCAGCTGTTCCGCCAGGAGCACTGCTGGGTAGCTACGTTTGGACGGGATAACCGCTGAAAGCATATAAGCGGGAAGCCCACCTCAAGATTAGGCAATCCCCGACGCAAGTCGGGGCGATTTCCTGGAAGATGACCAGGTTGATAGGTCTCAGGTGAAAGCAGAGCGATCTGTTAAGCCAAGAGATACTAATAAATTGAACTTTATCTCTCTTGATTTTGATTATCATGTAACATGAAACACAAAACATGAAACAATTCTTCGGATTTGATTCGTGTTGCGTGCTGCGTGTTATGTGATTTGATTAGCAGTTAGAAATTACTAAATTAGCATTTTGTATGAAAAAATATAAGGAAAGTTTGAAGTTTATTTTTACAATTTTTACTCTCATAATGACGACCGTAGTATTTTTCATGTTTTTTTCTCCAGTAATTAATGCTTTTTGAAAGAATATATAAGAGAGCATTATTTTGGTGGCTCTAGCGAAGTGGCTACACCTGATCCCATTCCGAACTCAGCAGTTAAGCACTTCAGCGCCGATGGTACCTCTTACGAGGGAGAGTAGGCCGCCGCCAGAATAATGCTCTTTTTTTGTCCCTTACGAAATACGAAATTAAGACTAAATACGAAAATACGCAAAAGAGGTGGTATGAGCGTTTCGTATTTCGGCTATTTCGTAGTTCGTAAATTTATGTTAGAATATTTTTATGGAACTAGAAAATACTGAGCGTAAAAAATATATTATAATTTCTGTCTACTTAACTTTTTTTATCCTGATTATTCTCGGTCTTTATTTTGCGTTTAAACCAGAAGAAACTTGCACAGACGGAAGACAGAATCAAAATGAGCGGGGCGTTGATTGTGGGGGAGTTTGCCAAAAAGAATGTAATGTAATAGTGGCGAAAGATTTGACAATTGGAAAAATTGGCGTAGTTTTTTCTGGCCTTTCTGACAAGTATGATTTCTATGCAAAAGTGACTAATCCTAATGCAGTTTTTGGTGATAAAAATTTTGCTTATGAAATAAATTTGAAAGATGAGGTAGGTAGCATTATCGCAACCAAAAAAGGTTTCAGTTTTATTTTGCCAGGTGAAGAAAAATATATCGTGGAAACTAATATCGATGCGCCAAGCGTTCCTTTTTCACAAGAATTTAAGATACTTAGTTCTAATTGGATAAGATTCGAAGATTATTATGAAAGACCGGATATTCAAATTATCAACAAAAACTACAGTGAAATTTCTGGCGGAACAGGCTTTGCTAATGCGCAAGGGTTGCTCAGAAATCGTAGTCCATATGACTTTGATAGTATAAAAATACAGATAATATTAAAAGATTCTACGGATAACATTCTTGCACTTAATTCCACTCAAATGGGGACAGTTAAGGCAGGGGAGGATCGTGATTTCAAAACTTTTTGGCCAAGCAGTTTTCCGGGTACAGTGAGCACGATGGAAGCTCAAGCTGAGGTAAATATTTTCAATTCGGAAGCTTTCATTAAGCGAACATACTAGTATGAATAAACTTTTCAAGTTGGATTGGGTTTTGATAATTTCAATAAGCCTGCTCCTCATTATTAGTTTGCTAATAATCTACAGCGTTTCTTTTTCTGGGGCAACCTTTAATCCGGCAAATTTTCAAAAACAAATAATTTCTATTATCATCGGTATCAGCGCGATGTTTTTTTTGTCTTTTTTTGATTATCGGCTGTTAAATTCACATAGCACCAAGTTATATTTTCTGATGCTCATCATTTTAACGATGGTTATTTTATTTGGAAAAACAGTCAAGGGTAACACGGGTTGGTTGGAGTTTTTTTTCTTCAACTTTCAGCCAGTGGAACTTGCCAAAATCATCATGGTTATTTTTTTGGCTAGTTTTTTGAGCAAAAAAAAGACGCAACTAAGTATTTTTGTACGAATAATTTCTTCTATCATCCTTATCTTCATCCCGATTTTTCTAATTATGAAACAACCCGACTTAGGATCCGCAACAATAATACTAGCTAGCTGGATGACGCTTCTTTTGGCTTCAGGGCTCAATAAAAAAAACTTAGCCCTGCTTCTAATTTTTGGAATCTTGACCACTTCATCGAGTTGGTTTTTTCTCAAGGATTACCAAAAAGATCGGATAATAAATTTCGTCAAACCTCAAAACGATCCAATGGGTAGTGGATACAACGTGATTCAAGCCACTATTGCAGTTGGTTCGGGTGGAATATTTGGCAAAGGGATGGGTCACGGTTCACAATCGCAATTGAATTTTTTGCCAGAAAAACACACTGATTTTATTTTTTCTGTGATTACTGAAGAATTGGGCTTGGTCGGTGCAATGGCAATTTTTGTGCTTTTTGGAATTATTTTTTGGCGGATAAAAGAAACTGCAAGACTCGCACGGGATAATTTTGGCTATCTGTTAACTTTGGGAATCCTATCGATTTTATTTTTTCAATTTCTCATAAATGTCGGCATGAACATCGGCGTTATGCCCGTTGCGGGAGTGCCTTTGTCATTTTTGAGTTATGGTGGCAGTTCGATGGTAATTATGCTTTCCGCTATTGGCTTGGTTGAAAGTGTGTATTTACGAAGAATAAAAGTTTAGAAAATCTTTTATTTAAGCCAAAAACTACAATATACCAGCATATTACATTGACAATGTAATGTTATTGGTATAATATTACACTGTAAATATAATATTGTAAACTATATGATAAATAAGAGCTTATTAAAAGAATTAATTTTATCGCAACGCAAGATTTTTTTGAATATTGAGAATCCCATTGAAAGGGAAGTTATTCAAAATATCTTGTTTGATAAAATCGATGCCCTGAAAGAGGCGGTAGTGATAACTGGCGTCAGACGATCTGGCAAGTCTTTTTTGATGCGGTTAATTTGGAAAAAAATCAAAGAGAAAAAAAAGACAAGCGAAGAAAATTTCTTGTATTTTAATTTTGAAGATGAAAAACTTCTGAATTTCTCCGCAACTGATCTTTCTATTTTACTTGAATGTTTTTATGAAGTGGTAGATGTTGATAAAAAAAATAAGGTCTATCTATTTTTTGATGAGATACAAAATATTTCTCGATGGGAAAAATTCATCAACCGCTTACTGGAAGATAAAAGGTATAAGATTTATATCACAGGTTCAAATGCTCGACTTCTGTCAAAAGAAATCGGTACTGCACTTACAGGAAGAAATTATCCAATTAATCTTTTCCCGTTGTCATTCGGGGAATTAGTGAAGTATAAATTGGGAGAAACAGGGGAAAATGATTTTTATGATTCGGATAAGAAAAAGGAAATAAAAAAAGTATTCAATCAATACTTTAAAAACGGCGGTTTTCCGGAAATAGTAATCAATCAATTTCGTCCGCTACTTCAGGAATATCTGAAAAACATTGTGTATCGTGATATTATGCTGAGGAAAAAAATTAAGAGTGAAATAAATTTGCGCGAGATAGTTTCATTTGTTTCTTCTAATATCGGCGTGATACTAAGCTATGAAAATATTGCCAAAATGACAGAAATTAAGAGCCTAATGACTGTCAAAAATTATATTTCATATTTAATAGATGCTTACTTATTTTTTTCTGTGCCCAAGCACAGTTTCTCCATAAAAAAACAAATATATAATCCGGATAAGTTGTATCTAATAGATGCAGGGCTGTATCAAGAAGTGGCAGTTACGCATTCGTTAAATGTTGGCAGAATATTGGAAAACATAGTTTTTATAGAGTTGAAAAATAGAGGGAAAGAAATTTTTTATTTTAGCGATAAAAAGGAGTGTGATTTTGTGGCTGTGTCAAAGCGAAAAATTGAAAGTCTAATCCAAGTGACTGATCATTTGGATGCAAATAACCGCGAGCGAGAAATAGGTGGGCTACTTGAGGCAATGGAAAAGTATAAATTATCAAGCGGGCTTATTTTGACTAGTGACGATGATGAGGAAATAATTTTGCAAAACAGAACCATAATTGTGAAGCCGATTTGGAAATGGTTATTGGAAAAATGAGATTGAAAATGATTCCAGTAGCCCCTACAGCTTGATTATTCATCAAAAAACTGCTATCATGCAGGGAAGATTTTTATTATGATTAAAATTACTTTTGACAGAAATAACCTAATTGATCAATTAAAATCCATTCACGGGGACACTATCTTTGGGCGGGGAAAAGTATATTTTGAACAAGGATTAGTAGGAAAACTGAAGATTTTAGATCATCGTTCCAAAGAAAAAATCAAGATTGAGGCTAATGTGAACGGAACGGACATCTATGCAACTAGCATAGTCTTTAATTTTTTGACTAATAAATTTAGCACGCCTAATTGCACATGTCCTTATGATTGGGGAGAATGTAAGCACAGTGTAGCTTTGGGATTGAAATTTATTGATCTCTGGGAAGAAACATATGAAATGGAAGATGAATTTTTGAATTTTGAGGAGATTAAAAAATTGCTGATTAGTTTTGCTAAAATTTCTAAAAATAACAATGAAAATGATCTCGTTTATGACTATACCGATGTGAAACCGGAAAATTATCAAGAAGCGGAAATAATTGATATTGTTGATAAGAATGATATTGTTGATCATTTTGAAAAAAGCCAAGAAAAAAAAGAAGCCCAATTGAAAAAACTATTGCAAATGATTGGCATTGATGCGAATGGATTATCTCAGCAAGTTTTGGAAGAATTAGGAGATAAATTAATTTCAAAATCAGAAAAGAAAAATGAATTGAAAAAAGAAAATTTGCCAAAAGATATTTCTAAAAAATATCATCTGATTTTGGATGTTAATTATAACGCGAGGATAGATATCGCAAAAAATAATAATGACAGATTTTTTTATTGGCAAAATCAGCCGAAAAATATCTTGCAAGAAGAAAAGAAGAATCTGACTTTGGCTCAAAAAGAGCTTTTGGAAATCTTGTGTTCCGAAAATTTTTTTGAAACAAGAGAAATTGATTGGGAGAAAATTTTTCAACTGATAAAGCTATCCGGATTTTCAATTTCTCTCAATCACAGATCAATAAAGACCGAATTATATTTTCCGGAAAATTCGGAGAGGATAACGGCTGAGATTTTTTTCAAAGAAACAGAAAATTATCATAACCATTCGGAATTTTCAACGCAAACAGATTTTGTTTTCAGGCTCGATGGCGAGTTTTGGCAAAAAGATAAGAGTTATTATTTTTGTGGTAATGAACATTTGATTTTGATTCGAAATAATCAGATAGAAATTCATCCAATCTCACCGATATTGGCAAGGATTGTGGCGAGAATTTTGGAAAACGGACACAGGTATTATGAGTATTACCATAATTATCAATTTGAAAGTCAGGAGAAATATTTTTGGGAAACGGAATTTCGCGACGAAGAGATAATTAAAATAAATGAAATACTGGAAGGAGCGAGAAAATATTTTGTTTTAAAAACTAGTTTAGCACAAAATTTTTCAGTCAAAAAATTCAAAAAAATCGGACCGGCAATTTCAGTAGAATATGATAGTCAAAATAACAATTTGCGCGTGCGAGCAATAGTGGACTATGGTTTTTCCAAAATTGATGTCGGGCAGACTGTGACTAAGAGTATGAAAGGCGGAACTCTTAGTTTTCAAAAAAATGAGTTGAAAAATCGCGGGAAATATCACATAAAAATCAATGAACAAGAGATTTGTTATGCGGACATATGCCGAAAAGAAGAACAGCACTTATTTTCTAAATTTTATTATGATGAAAAATATGGCTTTAGTAAAAATTTGAAATGCGTGCGGGAAAATGCCAAAAAAATAATGCATTACCACAAAAACCATTGGCCCCACATCAAAAGCTTGAATTATCCAATTGAATTCACTCGCGACGAATTTAATTTTTATGAGGAAAATTTCAAGGCGGATTTTTCGGTGGATATGAACGCCGAAAATGATTGGCTGGCTTTTGATGTCGATTGCTATTTGGGAAAGGATCGCATCAGTTTGGAAGATTTGAAAAATTATCTAAAAAACAAAGAAGAATTTATCCGAATGAACGATGGGCGAATGCTCAGAATTTCCAATTGGGAAGAATTGGAAAGATTTATTTTAATGTTGGAAAGTTTCTATCAAAAAGCCAGTGGCAGTTTTGAGGGGCGAGCCTATCACGCGCCAGAACTGGAAAATATTTTTGCCAATTCAGAGTATTATAGCGCACAAGTGGCAGAAGGTTTCAAAAAATTTATCAGTGAAGCGCAAAGCGGTCGATCGGTCGAGAAGATAAAATTGCCAAGTAAGATAAACCGGACTTTGCGAGATTATCAGAAAGAAGGAATTCACTGGTTTCATTTTCTGCGCAAATATCGCTTTGCTGGGATTTTAGCGGATGATATGGGATTAGGAAAAACTTTACAAGCCCTGACACTCCTTGAGATGAATAAGAATAAGGATAAGCCGTCTATTGTGATTTGTCCCAAGACATTACTATTTAACTGGGAGCAGGAAGCAGTAAAATTTTTCCCATATCTCAAAGTTCTAATTATTGAAGGGCAACCTAAAGAAAGAGCCAAAAATATTGGAAAAATAAAAAATTATGATTTAATTATCACTTCCTATTCCACCATTAAAAAAGACGGCGATATCTATGAAAAGAAACAGATAAAATTCAACTATTGTTTTTTGGATGAAGCACAGTTTATCAAAAATCATAAAACGCAAAATGCCAGAGCGGTCAAAAAAATTGATGCAGATTATAAGCTAGCGCTTACGGGAACGCCATTAGAAAACAGCGTTTCAGAAATTTGGTCGGTCTTTGATTTTTTAATGCCGGGGTTTTTGGGGAATTATAATCATTTTACCAAAAGATTTTTGACACCGATTATGAAAAAAAATGATGCCAAGGCTTTGCAGTGTCTTCGCAAAAAAGTGGAATGTTTTATGCTCCGGCGGACAAAAAGCGAAGTTTTGAAAGAATTGCCTCCAAAAGTTGAGCAAGTTGTGATTTCGGAATTGACCGAAGCGCAAAATATTTTATATCAGGAGATTTTAGCCAACGTGAAAAGCGAAATAATGAAAACTGTCTCAGAGAAAGGTTTTCAAAAATCGCAGATTCATATTTTGGCGGGACTAATGAAGCTCAGGCAAGTTTGCAATCACCCGACCTTGCTTTTGAAAAACAAGGATTATGCCAAATATGAATCGGCTAAGCTAGAAAGTTTTCAGGAATTGATTGAAGAAATTGTTTCTTCCGGCCGAAAAGTTTTGGTGTTTAGTCAATTTACTCAAATGCTTGATATACTCGCAAAAGTTTTGGAAAAAGACAAAATTAAATACCTGTATCTTTCAGGAAAAACTAAAAATAGAAAAGAGATGGTGGAGGAATTTAACGCCAGTGAAAATAAAAGAGTTTTTCTTATTAGTCTTAAAGCAGGAGGAACAGGACTCAATTTAACTTCGGCAGACAATGTGATTATTTTTGATCCGTGGTGGAATCCGAGCGTGGAAAACCAAGCTATTGACCGAACGCATCGCATCGGACAGAAAAAATCAGTCAATGTATATCGTTTGATTACCAAAGGAACAATTGAAGAAAAAATTGTCAAACTGCAGGAAAAGAAAAAGTTTTTGTTTGACAATTTAGTAGGGGAAAGCAAGGATCTTTTCAAAAAGCTAACTTGGGAAGATGTGAAAGAGCTGTTTGGATGAAATATATTACCTTATTTAAGCCAAATCTTGTACAAGCACTGGACAAAAATCTGTTTTGGGTGTATAATTTATAGTTAGTGAAAATTGTTCCTTAAAAAGGCGAAATTTGTGTTTTGCCATGGCAGAAAGGAGTTTTTTCTATGTCATCCTCGCGAATGCGGGGATCCAGTCTTAAATTTTTGTTTATTGTAAAGACTTAAGTATTTTACAATATTTTTACACTAGATTCCTGCTTTCGCAGGAATGACACGAAGACTTTTTTCTGCTGTGGCGAAATGAAACGCGTCTAGCTGTATTTTGTATTGTGCAAGATATGGTCAAGCGCAAAATTACAAGGAGAATTGTTATGAAGAATAAAATTTCGGCCGGTCAGTCTCGCAGTATAGTTGCATCACTTCTCACGGATACTCCGTGGGAATCAATTGATGCGGATGTACAAATTTTTATTGAACTTCCGGCGGAGCAGAGAGGGAAAATGTTTGCTGCATTTATTGCAAACAAATTCCATCTCAATGTTGGCGATCCCAAAACTCTCTTAACTAAGTTGTTCGACCCCGCCAGTTTTATTGGTAAGGGCTGGACGACTTGGAAAGGGCCGGTTAATGGCGACGGGCTTGCAGGCGAGGAAGATATCGATTCTCGCTCGCTGGCGCTCACAGAAATTGAACTCGCCAATTTTATTTTTGAGACTTGTCTCAGAAAAAGAGAGAACTCGATTTTGGGCGAGGAAAAACTCCGCCGTCTGAAAGAAGAAAAGCCGGAATTTATCCGTTTTGCGGGAAATATTTTTCTTGGTTTATGGCTGGATTATCAGGCCAACAAGGAAAACAGTATCCTCGAGTGGTTCCACCGCAATTTTAAAATAAATTTCATGGATTTTCCTGGACAGGTTCTTCGCAATCCGAGTGGCGGCCGCCGCATCCTTTATCTCAACCGGAGCGATGATGGCCTGTGGGACTGGCACTACCGTTGGCTCGGCTCTCAGTGGGATGCCGACATTCCTTCCGCGGGTTGCGCAAGTCAGTCCTGAGAACTTTGATCCTTGGACTTTAGGATACTTTGTCCTTAGTCCTTGGGTCGGCAAATTTTTGCCAACGCTTCCGATTGCGCCTAATCGGAGCCTCGTACAGAAATGTGCGAGGTTTTTATTTTATGCTAAACTAAAATTGGTAGTAGAAAAATATGTGAGCGATTAAGGCTTCTCACTTTCGAAACCAGTATCCATATAATCCAGAATATCCAAGATCAAGGTTTTGGATAGTGTGATGTATGTAGCAACTTCAAAAAAATGAAGATACTTGGTGTAAAATATTAGGTGATTTTAGATCACGAATAAAATTCAACTCGGAGAGTATTCAAAGAGTGGTGGCATAGAAGATATTTTATACAATTCTTCGCAATCCGAATGGCAACCGCAACATCCTTTATCTCAACCGGAGCGATGATGGCAAGTGGAACTGGAACTACAATTGGCTCGACAATCAGTGGAATGCCGACAATCCTTCCGCGGGTTGCGCAAATCTCTCCATTTCTCTCTCGCTATTTATTATCGGGAGAGTTTTTCTTTGCCAGAATACTTCCACTCCAACCTCCTAAATCTCTACCAATGGAATTCAATTTTTCCGAAAGCTGAATGTATTTATTTTCATCCAAAGATTTTGTTTCCCAAAGAATATTGAGAAATATTTTCAAAACATCTAATTTCCTGATAGCCAGTTTTATATACGGTACTTTTTCTTCTGGTTTTAAAAAACTAGCAACAGATACAGCTTCTATCATTTCCATAAAAATCCTATCCACCTTTTGTCCCAATGTATATCTATGAGCCTTTGGCAGAATTTGATAATAGCCATACCATAACAAATACAGACTTTTTATTTTCTCAAATACTGCTGGTAGCTGGGGGGGGGGATTTAAAGGTAGAATTATTATTATGATTAGAAAAATTCAATTGACTCATAAATTTGAAGATATTATTTGTTTAGAAAATTTACTCTTAGCTTGGAAAGAATTTGTTTGTGGAAAAAAGAACAGAAAAGATTTGCAGGAATTTTCTTTGCAGTTGATGGACAATATTTTCTCGCTTCACTTCGAACTTTCTAATCATACTTGGAAACACGGCGGTTATCAAGCTTTCAAGATCAATGATCCTAAGCCCAGAGACATTCATAAAGCCAAAGTCAAAGACCGACTTTTGCATCATGCAATTTATCGAAAATTGTATCCATTTTTTGACAAAACTTTCACTCACGATTCATATTCTTGCCGAAACAACAAAGGCACGCACAGAGCTATTGATAAATTCAAAGAGTATTTCCATAAAGTCAGTCAAAACAACACCAAAACTTGCTGGGTTTTGAAATGTGACATAAAAAAGTTTTTTGCTAATATTGATCATGAAATTTTGATAAAAATATTACGAGAATATATTGCGGATGAAAATATTATTGGGCTTTTGGAGAATGTGATTGGCAGTTTTAATACTCCAGCGCAACCTCACCCCAGCCCTCTCCTTATTAAGGAGAGGGAGTTCTCTGGCGTAGGACTTCCATTGGGAAATTTGACTTCGCAATTGTTTGTGAATGTTTATATGAATAAGTTCGATCAATTTGTGAAACACAAACTAAAAATAAAATACTATATCCGCTACGCTGATGATTTTGTGATTTTATCGGAGAATAAAAAAGAATTGGAAAGCTTGATTGAATTGATCAGAAATTTCCTGAAAAATGAATTGAAATTAGAACTTCACCCCAATAAAATTTCCATCGAAACTTTCTCATCTGGTGTTGATTTTTTAGGAATGGTTAACTTTCCATATCACAGAATTTTACGGACAAAAACCAAAAGACGAATGCTCAAAAAAATTCAAAACAAAAAGAATGCTTTGGAAAATGGGATAATTTCGCAGGAATCCTTCAATCAAAGTCTGCAATCGTATTTGGGGGTGCTGAAACATTGTGAGGGATATAAGATTAAGGAAAGGATATTGAATGTTGCAAGATGTGATTTCTATTGACTTAATCTGAATTTGTGCTAAAATCTTAGGGATAAAGCTTTTAGCTTTTTTTAATTTTTATTTCACTTGAGAGGACGTTCGTCTCACTCACTATTAGCTAATGAAGCTACAAATTAAAGCGAATGATTACAAATAATTTGTAAAAAATGCGCTAATATTAGTAATTTCATTTGCAAATAGCGAAGCAATGCGAGCGTTGGTAGAGTGGCAAAAACATGGATAAGGTAAAATTGATAGCCAAAACCAGAGAGGTTTTTGGTAGGAAGACTAAAGCTGGAAAAAAAGAAGGATTGTTTCCGGCAGTAGTTTATGGGAAAAAAGTGACTCCAAAAAGTCTTTGGGTCAATGCAATTGAGTTTGCAAAACTATTGAGAGTTTCCGGAGAAAGCACTATGATTGAACTCGATATCGACGAAAAAGACAAAAGAAATGTTATCATTTATGAAATTCAAAAAGACCCAGTGATGGGCAATATTATTCATACTGATTTTTTCCAAGTAAGAATGGATGAAGAAATTGAAAAAGCAGTGGAAGTTATTTATGTCGGAGAAGCGCCAGCAGTGAAAGAATTGGGTGGAGTGTTGGTCAAAAGTTTGGATGAAATTACTGTTAAGTGTTTGCCAGCTGATTTGCCGTCTGAAATTGAAGTTGACATCACCAGTCTAAAAACTTTCGAAGATCATATTTGTATCAAGGATCTTAAGATTTCTCCAAAAGTTAAGATTGAACTCGAACCGGAGACTGTGGTGGCTCTCGTATCTCCTCCTCGAAGTGAAGAAGAACTAACGGGACTTTCAGAAAAAGTCGAAGCTGATGTGACAAAAGTTGAGGGAGTGATAAAGAAAGAAAAACCAGCTGAGGGAGAAGAAGCTAAAAAAGAAGAAACAAAGAAATAGTTGGTGAAATATAGTAAATATTTTCAGAACTGTCCCGAGATTTCGGGGCAGTTTTCTTTTTTCAAAAAATTTGCTATAATCAATTACAAAGAATATGAAATTCCCTAACAAGAAAATAATATTATTTATTTTTATAATCGTCTTTTCGGCGGTTAATTTTGGCAGTGGAATAAATTTTACTCAAGCGGAAGATGACGCATCTGATATCAAAGATGATATGAACAAGTTGCAAAATAAAATTGAAAAAGAAGAAAAAGAACTGCAACAAAATCAATCAGAGCTTAATGTTACTCAAAAGCAAATAAGTTCTACGACAGACCAGCTCAATCAAACAAAAGAAGAAATTTCTAGAAAAGAAAAAGAAATTGAAAATCTTGAGAATAGAATCACATTAAATAAAAAAGTTATGATGGCTTATGCACAAGAAATGTATTCTGAGGATGCAGAAATTTTTTGGGCATTAGGCTTAAGTGATGTTAAATTTAATGAATATTTTGAAAACTTCGATCAGATGCTTAATGTTAAAGAAAAATTCCTTGCAGTAGCAGAGGAAATAAGAAAAGATAAAGATAAGACGGCTATTGTGAAAGAAGAATTAGCCGAAAAAAAAGAAGAACACGAAGATCTTTTAGTTATAAAACAAGCAGAAAAAAAAGAAATAGTAAGTGATATTGTTGAAACTCAGGCGACAATTGAAGAGTTGCAAAAAAAGCTGGCCGAATTGCAAAGTGATTTATTGAAAGTGACTGGTACTTCATATAGTGCTAAAAACATTCAGGAAGCAGTAGAATATGCTAGTGGAAAAACTGGAGTGCCAAAAGGGGTGCTATACGGATTTTTGAAAATGGAAACAAATCTTGGAGCAAACACTGGTCAATGTACCTATAAGAAAGTAGTGGAAGTAGCTTTGGCGAGATACAAATCACTTCTAAAAAAGAATAAGAAATGGCAATCATCAATAGATTTACTCAACAAAAGAGAGGACCTTTTTTATGATATAGTAAAAGATCTTGGATACAACAAAGACAAAAAAGTGTCATGTTCGCCTAGCGGATATATTGGTCAAGGAGGTGCAATGGGAGTGTCGCAATTCATGTCAGATGTTTGGAAAGGGTATGAATCTCAAATAACATCTAATACTGGGCATAAAAAACCTGATCCTTGGAATATTACTGACGGAGTAATGGCGATGGCTATAAAACTAAGAAAGGCCGGAGCTACTTCAGATAGTTCTTCAACGATAAAGAAAGCCTCGATTAATTATTTAGGGACTTTTAATAATAATTATTATAGTGGAATTGTGTATTGGGCGAAGAATTATAAAAATCTTTTTAAGTAAAAACAAAATTCATTCGAGTTGATTTTATCAGCTACATATAGTATAGTCTATATGTAGCTTTGTTTTAAATAAAAGGGTTTTGTCCCGCACCAAATTCCAATATAGATTAAAGTTTTGATGAGATTTATGTGTGTAGGCGCCTAACGGCTTAGTTTTGTTGTAGTTTAAATAATAAAGGCGAATTTGTGCAGGGATGCTCATTTTTGTAGCTTCTCGCTTTCGCTCAAAGACAAAAATGGCACAATATTTTGAAATAATTGGCGGGAAAAAACTGGTTGGAACAATTGATGTGCGAGGCTCAAAAAACGCTACTACGCCAATTTTGGCTGCGACAATCTTGACTAAAAAAGAATGTATCTTGGAAAACCTTCCCCTCATCGAAGATGTTTTTCGCATGATTGAAATTTTGGAAAGTATGGGAGCAAAAATAAAATGGCTAGAAGAAAGAAAAATTTCAATTAAGAATGAAGTAATAGATCCGCGAAAGTTAGATGTGGAAAAGATAAAAAAATTGCGCTCCTCAATTTTGCTTTTAGGCTCCTTGTCAGCTAGATTTGATGGTTTCAAGCTCTATCATCCGGGCGGTTGCGTGATTGGCAAGAGACCACTCGGCACACATTTTGAAGCTATGCGTAAGATGGGAATTGAAATTTCACAAAATGAAAAATTTTATAGTGTTAATTCTAAAAAAAGGAAAGCTACGAAAGTCGTGCTCCGAGAACTTTCGGTGACGGCCACGGAAAATGCAATGATGCTAGCTTCAGGAATGAGCGGAAAAACAATCATAAAAATTGCGGCTTGTGAGCCACACGTAGAAGATTTGGGTAAATTCCTAATTTCCTTGGGAGCTAAAATTGAAGGTTTGGGAACACACACCTTGAAAATAACAGGCTCAAAAAGTTTACGAGGCGCTAAACATAAAATTATCCCCGATGCTAATGAGGCGGCAACTTTTCTTATTATGGCAGTGGCTACAAATAGCTCGATCATCATCAATAATACTCGCGAAGATCATCTGGATTTAGTTTTGGAAAAACTTCGCGAATTTGGAGCAGATTTCAAAATTTCTAAAAACTCAATTCAGGTTATCCCAGCTAAAAAACTACGAGCTGTTTCCAAGATTGATCCACGAACTTATCCGGGAATTCCATCGGATGTTCAAGCTCCTTTGGGTGTTTTAGCCACTCAGGCTATTGGAGATACTTTGATTTTTGACACTATTTTTGAGGGAAGATTTAATTATATCAATGAATTGGCGCGTATGGGCGCGCGAGCTAAAATTTTAGATCAGCATCAAGCTGTTATAAGCGGTCCGACTAAACTCAAGGGCAAGAAAATTACTAGTTTTGATTTGCGTGCTGGCGCATCACTCATAATTGCCGGACTTTTAGCCGACGAAAAAACAATTATCAATAATATATATCAAGTTGATCGGGGGTATGAAAAAATAGAAGAAAGATTGAAAAAATTAGGGGCGGATATAAAAAGAGTAGAAAGTATAAAGTAGAAATTATTATGGAAATGGTTTTCCTTGGATAATTTGTCAAAAAAAATTGTTCAACCAACTAGAGAATCTATCAAAAATTATTTAGCAGGAAGATATATTAAATTGAAATAAATGGAAAAATATTACGAAGCGATTGAAAAATTTCATAAGAAATTCAAAATGAAAGGCACGAACAATGAAGATATGACTTTTAGGTTGAATTTGATGATTGAAGAATTGGGGGAGCTAGCGGAAGTTGTGACCAAGGGAAAATCGAAAAATGATTTCATAGAAGAGAATGTAGATATTTTCAATCTAATAATAGGAAATCTTATTAGTAAGAATATAACAAAAAAAGAATTCGACGATATTTTCTGGAAAAAACATGAAAAAATAATGCAGAGAAAAAAGAAAAAAATCAATGGTAAATTTAGAGTTTCTGAATTTAGGAAATAATGAAAATATGTTATCCCAGCACCAATTCCAAAAATAGATTTTAGGTGTCGGATGGATTTATTCACGGAAATCGCCTACGGCTTAGTTTGAAAATGATTAAAAGTTTAATACTGCGAATTGGTGCGGGATGCTCGATTTTGTTCCCGCTCATACTTCGCGGACAAAATCGGCATGTTTGTACGAAAAATTGGGATAGATTTAGGAACAGCGAATATTTTGGTTTTTGTTCCAGGAAAGGGGATTGTGGCTAATGAGCCAAGCGTGGTGGCTGTTTCAATTTTGGAAAACAAAGTTTTGGCAGTGGGCAATGAAGCCAAGGAAATGCTTGGACGCACACCTGACACAATTCAAGCTAGCCGACCAATGAAAGACGGCGTGATTGCTGATTACAAAATTACCGAAGCCATGCTCAAATATTTTATCAATAAAGTTAGTGGAAGATTTCGCTTGATTAAGCCGGAAGTAATGATTTCTATTCCAGTGGGAGTGACTTCGACCGAAAGACGGGCAGTGATTGACGCGGCTATTCGGGCGGGTGCCAAAGCTGCCTATGTCGTAAAAGAGCCAATGCTGGCAGCGATTGGCGCGGGAATTCCGATTGCCAACGCTTCGGGGAATATGATAATTAATATTGGTGGAGGAACTTCTGAGGTGGCAGTTATTTCTTTAGGCGGAGTGGTGAGCGCTACGAGTGCGCGAGTCGGTGGAAATAAATTTGATCAAGCTATCGCTGATTATATAAAAAGAAAATATAGCTTGGCGATTGGAGATCGAACAGCTGAAGAGATAAAGATAAAAATTGGGTCAGCTATACCACAAATGAAAGAAGAATATGCTGATGTGCGCGGGCGAGATTTGACTGGGGGACTGCCAAAATCGATAAAAATTTCTTCGAATGAAATTACAGAGGCTATTCAAGATGAATTGCGTGAAGTTATAAATGCTATTAAAAAAGTTCTACAGGAAACCCCTCCAGAACTTTCAGCAGATATTATGGATAAAGGTATGGTTATTTCTGGCGGTGGTGCGCTTATAAAAAACATTGATCAGCTGATTACTAAAACCATTGGAGTCCCAAGCTATATCGCTGACGACCCATTGTTTTGTGTGATAAAGGGTATCGGTATCGCTTTGGAAAACCTAGAACTTTATAAAAGAACAATAATGCTGAGTAAATGATCGATGCGAATCTACAAACTCTATGCGAATGCTACGAATAATTCGCATCATTCGTATGTAATTCGCATCATTCGCATCGCTTATGAAAATTGGTATCGACGGTTCACGAGCCTTTCTAGCGCAGAGAACTGGTATTGAAGAATATTCTTACCAGGTGATAAAACACTTAATAGAAACGAGGCAGTGTCTTGTCTCTACAACGCAGGTTGTTTTATATCTGAGAAAAAATCAGAAAATTGATTTTGACTTGTCCGCCGATGAGGCGGGATTGCCAAAAAATTGGAAGATTAAAGTTTTAAGATGGCCAAGATTTTGGACACAATTTGGACTTTCCTTGGAAATGTTGCTTCATCCAGTTGATGTTCTTTTTATTCCAGCGCATGTTGCACCGCTAGTTCATCCTAGAAAAACCTTTGTGGTTGTGCATGGCTTAGAATATGAAATAGTCAAAGACGCTTATTCTATCTGGGAAAGATTCTATATGCGCTACTCGATAAAACTATCTTGCTTTTGGGCTAAGAAAATAATTACTGTTTCAAAAAATACCAAGAAAGATTTAGTTGAATTATATAGGATACCGGAAAATAAGATTGAAGTTATTTATAATGGTGTAAATATTGAGAAAGAATCAAAAGACAGTGAGCAATATAAAAAATATAAACCATACTTGCTTTTTATTAGTCGGCTGGAAAAAAGGAAGAATGTAGCAGGAATAATTTCGGCTTTTGAAATTTTGAAGGAAAAATATAAAATAAAACACAGGTTGGTTTTAGCTGGAAGGCCAGGTTTTGGATATCAAGAAATAAAAAGCAAAATGAACGATAGCGAATATAAAGATGAGATAATCGAATTTGGATTTGTTCCAGAAGATGAAAAATTTAACTTAATTAAAAACTCAGAAACTTTTCTTTTTCCGACTTTCTATGAAGGTTTCGGTTTGCCAATTCTAGAAGCTCAAAACTTAGGAGTTCCTGTGGTGACTTCCAACACTTCTTCGCTCATGGAAGTGGGTGGAAGCAGTGTGGCGTATGCAACGCCAACTGAGCCAGAAAGTATTGCCTCGGCGATTTATAGAATAATTAGCGATAATAATTTCAAAAATGCTATAATAGAAAAAGGGTATGAAAATGTCAAAAGATTTAGTTGGACTGAGTGTGCTAATTCGATTATTAAATTGTTAAGTAGTTAAAATAATGGAAGAAAAAAATATCAACAATTTGCGTGTGGCGTTAGTACATGATTTTTTGAATCAATATGGCGGAGCGGAAAAAGTTTTGGAAGTTTTGTGTGAAATGTTCCCGACCGCGCCGATTTATACGCTAATCTATGACAATGAAAGAATGGGTGAAAAATTTCTCAATCGAGAAATTCACACCTCTTTCCTTCAAAAATTGCCAAAATTTTTTCGTCGTCGTTTCAAATATTTTTTGCTATTTTTGCCGACGGCTCCTGAGTCATTTGATCTTAGAAATTTTGATTTAGTCATTTCTTCTTCGGGTGCTTGGTCAAAGGGAATAATAACAAGACTCGACACTATGCATATCGCCTATATTCATTCTCCAATGAGATTTGTTTGGGATTATAATGAAAAATATTTGCGTGATGAAAGAAAAGAAAAATGGGGATTTATAATTCGCCCGATCTTAAGTTATTTTCGCATCTGGGATAAATTAGCGGCTGATCGGCCGGATTATTTAATTGCCAATTCAGAATATACGAGAAGCAGAATAAAAAAATATTATAGGAGAGAGAGTGAGATAATTTATCCACCAGTGAATCATGAAACATATAACATGAAACATGAAACAGCTATGAAGAATGAAAAATATTTTCTGATTGTTTCGAGGTTGTCGGCGTATAAAAAAATAGACAAGGCTATTGAAGCTTTCAACAAATTGGAATTGCCTTTGGTGATTGTTGGCACTGGCAAGGAAGAAAAACGACTTAAAAAAATTGCAAAGAGTAATATAAAATTTTTGGGATTTCAGAAAGATGAAAAATTACCTGATATTTATGAGAATGCTCGCGCTTTTATTTTCCCCGGAGTGGATGATTTTGGAATTGCTCCTGTTGAAGCGATGATGCACGGTATAGCAGTGATTGCCATAAAAGATGGGGGAGTAGTTGAAATTATAGAAGAGGGGAAAAATGGAGAATTTTTTGAAAGCGGAGCGCCGGAAGTCATCGCAGATGGCGTTCGAAGATTTTGTGAAAATGAAAAAAATTATAACAGAGAATATATAATAAGAAGTGTGGAGAAGTTTGGTAAGGAAAGATTTAAAAAGGAGATGGAAGAGTATATTAAAAAAATAATTTCCAATTCCTAATTACCAATTTCCAATAAAATTTTAAATGCCAAAAATTTTTAAATTTAATCTTTAGGCATTTCATTAGAAATTAGATATTGGAAATTAGAAATTTTTATGAGCATTATCGGCCACCAAAAAATAATAAAATATCTAGACAAAAGCATCAAGAAGAATGCTATCTCACATGCTTATATTTTTTCTGGTCCAGCGCATCTTGGCAAATTTAGTTTGGCGTTGGAATTTGCCAAAAAAATTACCGGCGGAATGGATGATAAGAAAATCAATCCTGATATAATTATAATTTCTCCAGAAATAGAAGAAAAAGATGGTAAGATAAAAAAGAAGGATATAAAAATTGAAAAAATTAGAGAATTAGAGCGCGAACTGAGTCTCTCTGCCTATTTTGGAAAGCATAAGGTAGTGATAATTGACGAAGCAGATAGGCTTAGTCGAGCTTCGCAAAATGCACTCTTGAAAACACTAGAAGAACCACCTCAAAAAGCCGTTATGATTTTGATTGTGGAAAATATCAACAATATAATAGCCACCGTTAAATCACGTTGTGTCATCAAGAAATTTAATTTGGTAAAAGACGAAGAGATATCGGCAATAATTTTGGAAAAAAATACTGTCGAGGATTTGAAATTCTGGTCGTTTAATCGTCCCGGACTAGCGATAAATTTGCAAAAAGAAAAAGATGAACTTGAGAGAAGGAAAAAATCTCAAGATAATTTAGGGAAAATAATCAGCACAGACTTGAGCGAAAGTTTTTTATTTTTCGAAAATTTAAGCAAAGATTCTTCACAAATAATAGACGAGCTTAATTTTTGGGTAGTGCTTCTGCGAAAAAATATTTTGGAAGACTTCAGTTTTTTTCAGCTGGATCGAAAAAAATCACTTGCCCTTATTCTCAATATTGAAAAAAGTCTAGAAATTATTAGTCAAACTAATTCAAATCCAAGATTAGTATTGGAGAATTTAGCGTTGGAAATTCACCCTATGGAATAAATTTTTTTTACAAGATTATCCCGACAAGTCGGGATATTCCATAGGGTAAATAAAAAATGATAACCCCAAGAAGTCAACGAATAAATAGAACTAATAACTCGCGCAGGAAATTTTCTTTTCTTCGTTTTTTGTTTTTTCTAATTTCCATGGCCTTTGCGGCTGTTTTGGTTTATGTTTTGTTTTTTTCGCCATTTTTAGAAATAACTTCTATCGAGGTTAATAGCAATGATTATGTTGAAAATAATTTAATTCTGGATAAAATCAATTCTCAAATTTCTGGAAAATATTTTGATACTATTAAGAAAAATAACTTATTATTAGTTAGAACTGGAAAAATAAAAAAAGATATCCAAGCTGAGTTTAGGATAATAAGAGAAATAAGGATAAAAAGAGAATTTCCTTCGAAATTAGTAGTGAATATTGTCGAAAGAAAACCCCAGATGGTTTTTTGTAGTACCGAGAACTGTTTTATGCTGGATGAAAATGGAGAAGCCTATGACAACTATTTTTTAAGTGAAGAAAATGATAAAAATGATTTCATTATTTTGCTTGATGAAAGTTCAAAGAAAATAAATTTAGGCGAAATAGTTTTAGAAAAAAAATATATGGAATATGTCCAGGGAATAAAGGGGGAGTTATCTGCAAGACTTGAAATGGAAGTAGAAAATAATTTTCGGGTTGTAAGTCTGATTTCCAAAGATATTCGTGTGAAAACCAAGGAGGGCCCGGAAATATATTTCAATGAAAATATAAACTTAGAAAAAGAAATCGAAATGCTCAAAGTTGTTTTGGAAAATAAAATTGAAAAAAATCAACGGCAAGATTTGGAATATGTCGATCTTCGCATAGACAACAAAATTTATTATAAATTTCGCGATGGCACCCCTTCGCAAATCGCTAAAGACGCTGTCACGGCTAATTCGACAACACAAACTACCGCACCGACTAGCTTAACTGAGAATAAAGATAAGAAGAAAAAAGATTAAATTAATTATTTAACAATTAGGGCTTGCTCTGGTGTTATATAATAAATAAGTATGGAAGTTCCAACCTGGGTAAAGGGTTGGATATTTTTTAACCAACGATAGGATTCATTGTCAGGCGTTTCTTTGTTATAAATTCCTTCTTGCAGAAAAAGAGTGGAAACAGCATACCAACCAGGTTCAATTGGTCTTTTGGCTTTCCACCAAGGCAGAAAATTGTTTCGAAGATAAAATTCAGGACTAGCCATGCCAAAATAATCCACGCGAATTTTTTCCATTGGCGGAAGACTTGGGTCATAAATTTTGCAAAAAGAGTCTAGTGACTTATCCGGACACCAATTATAACGGTCAACAAAAATCTTGAGTCTTTTCAAATCTTGCCCCCAATCAGCATTCGAATCAGTGACATATCGGTAGCCGTTTCTTGGTCCACCCACTACTTGATTGAAATATGACATGTAATATGGATAGGCACCTACTGTTTCTAGTGTTAATGACAAAAGCATAAGACCAAGGACAACTTTCCAAATAAGGGCGTTGTGTCTGTCTGATTTTTTTAGGAAGTTAGAAATTGTTTTAGCAGTAAGGATGTAGATGAAAGGTAGGATGGGGAAAAGATGACGAAAGCCGATATTGAGTCTACCCGTAACACTGGTAATTGAATATAGAATAATAAAAATAAGCAGGGAGAATCCGACAATATTGGTTCGTAGATAATAAGCAAAAGTGGAAAATATATTCTTGGAAATGCTTTTCAATGTATGAGAAAGAGAAATGCCTAACGCTAAAAGAATGAAAAACAAAGTTGCTAGCGGTTCTTTGAGTAGAAAAACAATCGGGAAATAGGAGAGAAAGCCTTTGGTGTTAATTTCTCCCATGAAATAGGTGACGTTCCCGCCGGATACTCTTTGAAACACGCGTGCTATGCCAAAGAAATATTCTGCCAATGGGCGAAGTACTGGATTAGCATTCATATAAAACAAAACTTGGCGGGAATAGATAGTTTTTATATTGGTGTCATCAGCGTTAAAATAATAATTGATGGTTTCCGGTAGTTTGCTTTCCGGCATCGCATAGGTGTTGAAATAATAGACTCCCCACACTAAAACCAAAGAAAAAAGAAACATCACAATTCCTTTGCCTAAATATTTACCGAGAGTTTGAAGTTTAAATTTAAATTCACCGGCTTCATGATGACTTTTGTTTTTTATCAAGGGATAGAGAATAATAACTAATCCAAAAACAGGAAAAGCAATAACGGCGGAAAACTTGGCGAGTTGCATAAGAGCAAGGAAAAAACCGGACACAAAAACATTTTTCCAAGTTGGTTCTTTTATGAAACGTAAGAAATAGTAAAAAGAAAAGGTCATGAAAGCGGCGATGCCCAAGTCGGTGGTGACGAAATGATTATGGCCGAGAATATTTGGATCTAATGCATAAAGCAATAGCGCAAAAAGCCCAGCCCCTAATCCGGCTAACTCCCTTGTCCATTTGAAAATAAAAAGTCCCAAGAGTAGAGAAATGAGAATGATTGGTAAGCGCGACCAAAAAATTATCCGATTGGGATTATTTCCGGCATTAAAAAGAAAATATTTTCCGGCGTCCCATTGAGCATCATTGGCGTTTTCATTCCAAAAGGGCTGATTAGTGTCAAAATTCAAGTCCATAAAAAGTAGGGGAATAGCTGATAAATCCTTGATGAGAGGTGGATGTTCTGGATTGAGTCGGTAATCATGTTCGGCGAGATAGCTATAGCTGGCTGGGATATGCGCATCTTCATCATAGATTAAGCTGTCATTTTTAGCATTCAAAATTGAAACGATTGTGACAAAACCTAAAATAATGACAATTATTTTTTTGTAATGATTTTCAACAAATTTGTTCATTTACCCTGTTAAATAAGATTTGAGTCCCTAAAAGAGAAGCAAACTTACCATTTTATTTTTTAAATCTATTTATCCACCTCTATTTATATGAGTTAATACTCAAATCTTAATTCTAAACTTTTATAAAAAGTTTAGAATTTATTTAACAGGGTGAATTATTGTAAAATATAAAACTTACTTTGCAACGGATAATTTTTTTCTGCTAATTTTAGAAAGGGATACTGTTTTTGAATTTGCGCTATTGCTTCATCATTTTTTTCAATGAAGATAAAAATGGAATTGTGTGGATTTTTTGGTTGTATTTTTTCTAATTCGTTGGGATAAAAATATCCAATATTTGAATCATTAGAGTGAAAAATATAAACAGGAAGTTTGATAAGGGTGTTATAAGAAGTGATAATATATTTCTCCTGGGACTGAGGCAGGGTATAAATATAATTAGAGATATCAGTAATATTTTTATTAAAAGAGTCAGCCGCAATTGTTTTTTGGGCCCAAAAGATATGATATTTTAGAGAATTAAAAAGTCCAATTACTAAAGAAATAGAAATTAACATCGAAAGAGTGAATTTTTTCCAAAAAATATCATTCTTTTTAATTTTTTTAAAGATTGCTTCAAAACCCAAGGCGCAAAAAATAAAAACTACCGGAAGTGTGCCAATCGAGCGAAGGGCGTGCGGATTACCTTCGGCAGTCATAAATTCAGGAGCGAGTAAAAGAAAGAACCATAGTAGTAGAAAGGCATATTTTTCTAAATTCAAATCATATTTTTTCTTGCGGATTCTGGTATAAAAAGTTTGAAAAAAAACTTTAATGGAAAAAATAAATCCCAAAAGAAAAGCTAGGCCAGTCAGTGGGTCAAGTAGTGGGTAGGGTGGGAAGTTATGGCGCCAGTTTTGATCGCCCCAAAAATTATATTTTACCAAACTTAGTGTAAAACTACGCAGGAATGTTTGAATGGGTTTTCCCTGATTGACTTCAGGCGACATAATAGAGATGGAAGAACTACGGGATTCTAGAAATTCTGGATGCTGATAAAAAGTTAGAAACATTGGAAGAGCTGAGGCGATGGAAAAAAACAAAAAAATTAAAATGGATTTCCAATAATTTTCGAAGAATTTTTTTCTGGCAAGAATGAAAAAGGGAAGCATGGCAACTAAAACAATGGGTGCGACTCGCCAAGCAATGTAGGAGTGTATTCCAATGCCAAAAATAAATCCGCCGATAGCAAAGTCCCACCACTTCTTGGTGCGAAGACCGCGAAACAAAAAATAGAAAGAAAAAACCAAAATAGTCGGCAACATATTGGCGCGAAAAGCAATGCGAGAAAAGTTTATCGCCCAAAAAGAGACAGCAGTGAGAAAGGCGGAAATCAATCCAATTCGTTCACTTTTGAAAAGTTCTTTAGCTAGAAGATATATTCCAAGTATCGTGAGAGTACCAAAAATTATGTTAGGTAATTTCAACGTAAAGATACTGGCACCGAAAAATTTGAAAGAAAAAGCGATTAAATTCATAAAAAGACCTTCACGTCCTTGATTGGCAGGGTAAAACCATCGGTAATCTCCGGTTGCATTGGCTCGCAGAGCATCTTCACCATTAACGGCTTCATCAGGATAAACCCCCGGAGGAGCATTTTCAATATTATAAATCCGCAGGAAAAATCCAAAGGATATTATAAGCGCTAAAAGGACATATATTTTTATTTTCTTCATTCTTTTGTTTATTTTTTATCATTAGAATTATATCACAAAAAAAATAACTTATCCACATATCCAAAAAATGTTTTTGGGTGTATAATTCAATTGTGAGGATATGCGCTAAATCTATAACAAATAAAATATAAAACTATGACTGATGGAATAAAATCTAATCTTGAGCCAATTGAAGAAGGGGATTTGAATCTCAAGGAAAAATTTACTGGCGGGGGAAAGGTGGAAAATGTTTTGGCGAAAAAAAATGAGGAAACATTTCCTACTCCAGAAAAAATAGAAAGAAAAGAGGGTGTGGTGGAAAAAGAGGCGACTTATTCGAAAATTCTTTCTAAAATTCCAGCTACAAATCAAAATGCTCACGTAAATGATGTGGCGACTGACGCTGCTTTGGTTAATGATGGGATTGATGCAGAAAGTAAAATAGAAAATTTGATCAAAATTGCCCAAGCGAAAAGTATCGCGCACGCCGTGAATGTGGCACGCCACATGGAAGATAATTATATATTAGACGAATTTCATGATAGAATGTTAGGAGAAGAACTGCACAATGCTTTGGTGGCCAAGGGGATGATAAAAGAAATCTAGCGAAGATACAAGACACAAGATACAAGATACAAGAAACGAGAGATAAATAAATCACAAATTCCAAAAATAAAAAATCAAACTTTTTAAATATTGGAATTTGGATATTGAATATTATTTGTATCTTGTGGCTTGTTTCTTGATTATTAAAAATAAACATAAAAGATGTCTAATTTAAGTTCAATCTTAATACCACTGATTTATCTTTCCGCACTAACTTCAATTATAAGTGGAGCTATTTTGGTCGCGCAAAGTTTCTTTCGTTTTCGCGCGCAAATTAATCTTTCAATGAATTTGGATTTGGAAATTATTCGAGTTTCTAGAAGTGGTAAGCCCAAAGAAACACTAGAAAAAAGGCAAGATTATTGGAGAGAAGAAATTGGCGCTATGGAGCAACTTCTGACTTCTCTTTCGACATTGAAAGATCGGGCTGGTTTTTGGCGTCAGTTTATGTATGGCAAGCCACATATCTCTTTTGAAATTGCTAACAGTGCCAAGGAAGAAGAAATTATTTTTTTTGTCGCTGTTCCCAAAAAATTTCGTGAAGCTTTAGAAAAGCAGATACATAGTTTTTTCCCTAATGCATCTTTGGAGAAATCCAAGGATTTCAATATCTTTCTGCCAAGCAGCTTCACATCGGCTAGCATCCTAGGCTTGAAACGAGAATATTATTTACCTATAAAAACTTATGAAAATTTGGAAATTGATCCATTAAATGCCATCGCTAATGCGCTTAGCCGCCTTGATGCTGTCGAGGAGGGGGCGGCTATTCAATTAATCTTGAGTCCAGCTGAAGCTGGTTGGCGGTTTAAGGGAATGAGATTAGCGCATAGAATGCAACAAGGCAAAAGACTCAAGGAGGCTAACGCCGGATTTATGTTTAAATTCATTAGAGGTATTTTTGAAAAAACTGTACAAGAAGGTCTTACTCCTAAAAACGATCCAAATAGTCCATTGGACAAAAATATTCAACTTACGCCAGAAGAGCAAGAATTAGTTAAATTAATTGACAGAAAATCCAATAAAGCTGGTTTTGATGTTAATATTCGCTTGGTAGCATCAGCCAAGAGCGAAGGGCGAGCAGATCAAATTTTAGGAGAGATGGAAAATGCTTTTTCACAATATGAAAATGCTGATTTGAATCATTTTCAAATCAAAAATCGTAGCAAAAAAAAGGAAATTGCCTATGATTTTATCTTTCGCAATTTTATCCCCGAGCAAGCAATGCTTTTGAATGTAGAGGAAATTGCTAGCATCTTTCATCTGCCAACTTCTTCAACGGAAGTTCCAAAAATTAAATTTTTGAAATCAAGCGCTGCGCCAGCGCCAGTAGACATTCCCAAAGAGGGAACCGTGATTGGTTTCAATGAATATCGAGGAACGAAAACAGAAATTCGTTTGACGGTCAATGATCGGCGAAGACATTTTTATACTATTGGTCAAACCGGAACTGGTAAGACGACGATTTTGCAAGAAATGGCCAAACAGGATGCAAGATCTGGAAATGGTTTTTGTTTTATCGATCCACATGGGGAAGCTATCGAAGATATTTTGACTTGTATTCCCAAGGAAAGAGCGGAGGATGTGGTTATTTTTGATCCTGCTGATACTGAGAGACCATTTGGTTTGAATATGTTGGAATTTGATCCTACTCATCCAGAACAAAAAACTTTTGTGATCAACGAAATGATTGGAATCTTTGATCAGCTTTATGATTTGAAAGCTACGGGAGGACCAATGTTTGAACAATATATGCGAAACGCTATGTTGCTCATCATGGATGATCCTGATTCTGGCTCGACATTGATGGAAATTTCAAAAGTTCTGGCAGACGAAGAATTTCGGGCGATGAAAATTTCTAAATGTCAAAATCCAATCGTAGTTGATTTTTGGACTAAGGAAGCTGAAAAAGCTGGGGGAGAAGCGGCCTTGGCGAATATGGTGCCATACATCACATCCAAACTCACCACTTTCATTTCCAATGATATGATGCGTCCCATTATCGCTCAACAAAAAAGCACCATCAATTTTCGCGATATAATGGATAACAAAAAAATTCTCTTGGTCAATTTGTCCAAGGGGAAAATTGGAGAAATAAACGCCAGACTTTTGGGAATGGTGATTGTAGGGAAAATTTTGATGTCAGCGCTTTCTCGCGTGGATGTGCCGGATGAACAACGGGTTGATTTCTATTTGTATATGGATGAATTTCAAAATGTCACCACTAATTCAATCTCTCAAATTCTTTCTGAAGCGAGAAAATATAAATTATGTTTGAATATCGCGCATCAATTTATCGCACAACTCAAAGAAGAAATTTCCAAAGCAGTTTTTGGTAATGTTGGTTCGATGGTCATCTATCGGGTTGGCCCGGAAGACGCTGAATTTTTGGAGAAGCAACTAGAGCCAATTTTCACAAAAAATGATTTGGTAAATGTGGATAATTATAATGGTTTTGCTAAGGTGCTTATAAATGGCGTGCTAACCAAACCATTTAACATTCAAGGTTTCCCACCAACTAAAGGGGATCAAGAAATCGCCAATGCGCTCAAAGAACTTTCCCGCTTGAAATATGGTCGAGATAAGGACTTGGTCAATCGAGAAATTATGGAAAGAACCAGAATAAAGTTCTAAAAAAAGTTATCCACAGGGGAGGGGGTTGCAGTGATTGCATAACACTGTTATAATATCACTGTGAGAAAATAATCTCACAGTAAATATTAAAAAACGCCTGCCAAACTTTCTTATCACCCTATTTATTCTCAACTGTCTTAGTTAAGATTAATTAAATTCTTAGTTGAGGCTGAATAATAAAAATGGAAAGTTAGGCAGGCAGGCAAAAAAATGCAACCAATCGAAAAGGAGAAAGTATTCTCCAAAATGCTCAAGGCGGGCAAAAAGAACTATTTCTTTGATGTCAAAAAGGCGTCCAACGGAAATAATTATCTAACCATTGCTGAATCATATCTCGGGAAAGATGGTCAAAAAGTGATCAACCGAATCATTCTGTTTAAAGACCATTTTGCCGAATTTGGAAATAATCTTTTGGAACTCAATCAATATCTACAATAAGACAAAATAAAAAAGCGGACTGTTACGTAATGGTGGTCCGCTTTAATTTTGTATAAAAGTAGTGATAATATTTATTTCATCTCAAAGCTTTTTACTTCATTGCCGTTGGAAAAATATACTAAACTAGATTCTTCGTTGATTTCGAAATCTTGGGCTTGTGAAATTTCTGCGTTATAAAACTGGGAAACAATTTTTCCGTCTAAATCAAATTTAACAATGCGGGAATTTTTTTTGTCGAGAGCATAGAAGTTCGAGCTGTCTCTTTTGGTGTAGAGTTTGTCGACATAAATTGGCGTGGCGGTTTCTTCGATGGAGAAAATTTGTTTTTTGCCTTGGAATAATTTCAAAATATTTCCATCTTGAGCAAGATATAGATTTTCTCCAATGGCTATGTCAGAAATTTTGTTTAGGTCGATAGTGTCTTTTAGCCAGTTTGTTTTTTCACCAAAGCCCTCATTGGCTCGCGGATAGCGATAAATTTGGTTGGAATTTTTGTCGAGAAGATAGAGATAGGTGAGATATGTTTTGGCCAGTGCAATATCTGATCCGGCGGGAATTTCTATGGCGTTATCTTGAAATTTTTTGGAAATTGGACTCCAGGAAATTATTCTGTTGTTTTGACTCATTAGAAAAATCAAATTCAAATCATCCATATTGGAGACAATTTTGAGTGGAGCAAATTCAGCTGGGAATGGATAATTTTGATTATCCTCGGCGCTAGTCAGGCTGTTTTCATAGACAAAAAACATTTTTCCGTTTAAGTTTATAATTTTGAAAAGATTGTTTTTGGAAAAAACTATTTGCAATTTTTCAATGCGTGAAACATTCTTGTCTTGTTCAAGCGCTAAGGGAGCGCTAGGCGCCGTTTCTTGAGAAGCTGAATCGTCAACATTTTCTTTATTTTGAATTTTAGCTATGAAATAGGGGATGATTAGAAGCAATAAAATTGCCAGCCCAGCATAGAGTTTTTGTGAATAATCTAATTTTAAAAACAATTTTTTTATATTTCCAAACCGCGGGATGAAAATTTTCAAAAAAGTATTTTGCTGAGCAGGAACTGTTTTTCTTGCAGCAGAAGCGGTTTGTTTTTGGGGGATAAACTTTTTCACTCCCGCGATTGTTTTTTGACCGGTAAAAACAAGAAAGGAAAAAATATCCAAAGAAATTTCCTTGAGAGTGGCAAAAAATTCTTTGGTCAAAAGGAATATCTTTTCTTTGTCAATTTTAATAATTGGTTTTCTTGGTTTCTCCGGTGTTACTGGAGTAGAAATTGGCGTTGGAGAAATATTGCCAGTTTCTTCCGGAATATTTTCTTCCTCTCGCAGAGAATTTAAAGCATCTTCTGATGAGGTAGCTTTTTTTGATGGTAATTTAATCGAAGCTATTTTTCGGCCTAAAGTGGCTATTTTCTTGGAACAAAAGCTAAAAAATTCAGATATTTTCATCTCGATAATTTCTGAAATATTTTCTAGAAAAGGATTTTTTTCCTGAAAAGAAAAATTTTCCTTAATGTAGATATGTCCAGTTTTTTTGTCGATAAATTCATCCGATTCTTTTTTGAGATCCTCCTTGATTTCGTCAGCTAGAGATTTCTTCTCTTCGTTTTCGGAGATTTCTTTTTTTGGTTTTTTTGAAGGGGCTTTAGAAAAAGCTGTTTGACTAAAAGCGTTGAAGTCATTTTTTTCAGCAGTTTCCATTGAGATCTCTGCGGGGGATTTTTTTTCTTCCATTCTTGCCACAAGCACGGCAGCTTTTTCCAATTCATTTCCGAGAGCTGTTCGCAAAAATCGCATAAATTCTTCTGGAGAAAATTTCAAGGCGCTTCTTTTTATCTCCTCAAAAGAAAAAATTTCAAAAATTGCATCAGTAGTCACGATGAGTGCATCATCTTTTTCTAATCTTCCGCTTAGGACATCGATGAAAGTTTTAAATGGGCTTGGATTTTCTGGAATAATCGCACCTTCACTAATGTCAGTCAGGGATTTTCCGCGAAGTAGCAAAGCTTTGGCGCTTCCAGCCTGAGAAAGATGGATATTGTTTTTTTCGATAACCAAGAGAATAGCATTTATTTTTCCTAGCCAGTTGACATTGCCATGTTCGGCTAACTTGGCCAGCGCTAAGTTAGCTTTATTGAGCGCGGCTTCAAAACTTTCAATTGCCCCGCGCTTAGCTTTGGAATAATATTCTTTTTTGATGACAGAAATTAGATAATTTACAACGTAAGATGAATCGCTAGACTCTTCATTTATCTCTAAAATTCCAGCCAGGATGCCCAAATTTTCTTGCGTGATATTTTCTGGTCTTTCTACGAAAATTTCCAAGAGTGTTTTGGCGCTGGTTTTTTGGCAAACTAAAACATCCTCAAAAGAGGCTTCTAAACTCGAAATTTTTTTGTCGACTTTCTTTTTCGCCATAGCAGACTTTTTTCAATATAAGTATAGCAAAAAATTGAAAAATAGTAAAAGTTTGTTTTTTTGCCCATATCTTGATTAAACATCAGATTGTTGCTAGATTATAAAAGTGGCCTCATCGTCTAGCGGCTAGGACATCAGGTTCTCATCCTGGAAACAGGGGTTCGATTCCCCTTGAGGCTACTTGGATATCATCTTGACACTCTTCAATTTTTCTATACAATATAAATTAGCAGTCGGATGATGCGAGTGCTAATTACTTTGCTAATTATTAATTTTTCGGTTTTAATCTAATTTTTTAGATTAAAGCAGGAATCAAAAATATGAAATTGAAACCGTTACACGACAACGTAGTCGTGAAGCCAATGAGCGCGGAAGAAACTACTGCTTCAGGGATTGTTTTGCCTGATAATGCCAACAAAGAAAAACCGGAAAAGGGAGAAGTGTTGGCAGTGGGTCCAGGGAAAATTATGGAAAATGGACAACTAAAATCAATGAATGTGAGAGTTGGAGACAAAGTGATGTTCAAAAAATATTCTCCAGATGAGATAAAAATTGATGAAGAAAAATATTTGTTGATTAGTGAAGGAGATATACTTGGTATATTAGAATAATTTTTTGAGATGGCTATCCCGCACCAATTCCAATAAAGATTTTCTTGAAAGTGAAATTTGTGTGCGTGGTCGCCTACGGCTTAGTTTATAATTAACATAAAATTTAAAAGCGAATTGGTGCAGGGATGCTCATTTTTGTTCCTGCTCGCTCGTCCCACACCAATTTAAGTTAAAATAAATTAATTTAGAATAACAAGGGCTGTTTCATGACAATTTTAAAATTGGTGTGGGACAAGCTCACGGACAAAAATGGCAAAGCAAATTGAGATAGGGGTTGATGCCAGAAAAAAGATAAAATTAGGCATCGATAAAGTAGCTAATACGGTCAAAACTACTCTTGGGCCGAGAGGCAGAAATGTCATTTTGGACGAAGGTTTTGGTTCGCCAACCATTACTAACGATGGAGTTTCTATTGCTAAAGAAATAGAACTGGAAGACAAATTTGAAAATATTGGGGCTGGACTGATCAAAGAAGTTGCGAGCAAAACTAATGATGTGGCAGGGGACGGCACCACCACTTCAACTGTTATGACGCAAGCGTTGGCGCATGAAGGATTGAAATTTGTGGAAACCGGCATGAGTCCGATTGAAATTCGTCGCGGAATGGAAATGGCCAAGAATGATGTGGTGGAAATACTTTCCAAAAATTCCAAAAAAGTTAGCTCCAAAGAAGAAATTTCTCAGGTGGCGACAATTGCGGCGGAATCCAAAGAAATGGGCGAGATGATTGCGGAAGTGATGGAAGAAGTGGGAAAAGACGGTGTGATCACTGTGGAAGAATCACAAACTTTCGGATTTTCCAAAGAAATTGTGGAGGGAATGAATTTTGACAAAGGTTATGTTTCACCATATATGATCACTGACGTCGAAACACAAAAAGCGGAACTCAAAGATCCCTATATTTTAATCACTGACAAAAAGATTTCCGCCATTGCTGAAATTTTGCCAATTTTGGAAAAAATTGCCCAAGGCGGAAAAAAAGAATTGGTGATTATTGCGGATGATGTTGATGGCGAAGCCTTGGCAACACTGGTGGTCAATAAATTGCGAGGGATAATAAATGTTTTGGCGATCAAGGCGCCAGAATATGGCGACGGACGAAAAGCGATGCTTGAAGATATTGCGATTTTGACTGGTGGACAAGTTATCACCGAAGAAAAAGGCTTGGATCTCAAAAAAACAGAAATTTCTATGCTTGGCCAAGCGCAAAAAGTGGTGGCAACCAAAGATGACGCGACTGTTGTTGGTGGCAAAGGGAAAAAAGAAGAAATTGAAACGCGCGTGGCGCAGATCAAAAAGCAAGCAGAAAATTCTGAAAATGATTATGACAAAGAGAAATTGCAAAAGCGAATTGCCAAAATTTCTGGTGGCGTAGCGGTGATCAGGGTTGGCGCCGCCACGGAAACCGAGCTGACTTATATCAAACATAAAATGGAAGATGCGCTGTCAGCTACTCGCGCGGCAGTGGAAGAGGGAATTGTGGCCGGTGGAGGCGTGGCTTTGGCGAAAGCTTCCAAGGAACTTGGGGCGAAAGATCACACAGATAAAAGTTATGATTATAAAGCTGGTTATGAAACGCTTATTCGCTCACTGGGCGAACCATTGAAACAAATCGTTGCTAATGCTGGAAAAAAAGATCCAGGAGTAGTTTTGGATAAAGTCATTGAAAGTGCAGGAATTAATTTTGGTTATGATGCGATGGAAGATAAATATGTGGAAGATATGCTCAAAGCCGGAATTATCGATCCTTTGAAAGTGACGCGAACAGCTCTTGAAAATGCTGTCTCGGTCTCAGCCATGCTTCTCACAACCGAAGCTGTTGTCACAGATTTGCCCGAGAAAAAAGATGAGCATATGCACGGCGGAATGCCTGGAATGGGCGGAATGGGTGGGATGATGTAGAAAATATCCTATATTTCTGAAAATACGCAAAAAATCAAGCTTACTAAAGAGCTTGATTTTTTTTGTGTTTTTGTGCTAGGGTGATATCTAAGGAGGGCCAATAAAATTGGCTTTTGTTGTTTGAAAAATGAATAAAAAGTAGGAAATTTTGAATTAAAAATAATTCACTAGAAATATAAACCAAAAAACCGAAATCAAATGAAAGGAAAATGATTGCTATGCCAAAACCAGAGAAAATTATCGACATCACTAAAGAAGTTCTAAAGCCGAAAAAAGTTGCGTTATTGGTTGATTCGGAAGAAAGTATTCTGAAGATTCGAGAAGGGGTAATGCTTCTTTGGAAGGAAAGATCTAAAAAAATTGTTAGTTGGGTTGTTTTGCACACCTGTGATATTTGCAAAGACCCAAAGGGTCTTGATGATATACTCCAGGAGTATACCCAGATGGACATTGATGTTGTGACTGTTGTTTCAGATTGTGATTACGTGGAAATTATCATTTCGAATCTGAGACATAAATGCGGAAATAAAAAAATATGCGTTGTGCCAGTTGTGTTGGGGCAATCAAATCAAACCAAGATATTTAAAGATATTATCTCTGGTAATTTGCCAGAGCTTAAAATCAGTGAATATGAAAAAGCCAAAAGATTGGCTCCATATGAAATTATTGAATTTTTTTCGAACAAAATTTGAAACAATTTAAAAATGTGGGAGGAGGTGAGAAACTGTTTTAAGTTGGAAGAAAAATTGAACGTATGGGCATTATATTTTTAACGGCAAGAGAAAAAGGAGGAGCGCATGAAAACAAAACCCAAAAAACTGAGAAAAATCGCGGTGATTGCCGGCTCGAAAACAGACATTCCAGCAATTCGCGAAGGAATTAACCTGTTGCGGATCGCGAAAAGGCAAAAAAAGATCGTATGGGAAATTTTTGATGTATGTAGTGCTCATCGCAATCCGAAAGAACTGAAGAAATTCCTTCGGGAATACAAAAAGAAAAAAATCGATGTGCTCATTGCCGCTGCAGGTAAATTGGCAGCTCTCCTCGGAGACGCCGACGCTATCGGGCGCAATGAACTGAAAAATTCCGTTACTCATATTGTCGCCGTTCCTCTCAAGGGGAAAATTGAAGAAGCAAGTATGGCGGCTTATCTTAGTGCCAAACAAGTGCCGAACTCCCAGTTTATTTTCCAGGAAGAATTTTTCCAAGATCCGACGACCGCATTTCAATATGCGATATTGGGTGAACTGCCAGAAATCGTGTTGGAAGAACAAAAGCCGGCGGAAAGATTTAGTCCTGAAGAAGTGTATGAAATTTCCCGGATTAAATATCCGGGTGTAGCGAGCTACGATGATGTTATCCGGAATTTGGAAAGTTACGGTTTCTTCCATGTATATACAGGAAAAACCAGAGAAACATTTATCAATCCCGAATTTCCCAATCTGCTCTATATTCTCGCCACTGACAGAATCAGTATCTATGATATTGTTTTGAACGCACGCGTGAGACACAAGGGAGCAGTGCTTACCGCCATGACAATTTTCTGGTTGACCAAAGTTTTCGCGAATATTCCCAATCATCTAATGGCTTATGGTCGGAATATTCTGGGATTTCTTCCGGAAGAAATTCAGAAGGGTGTGGCTTTTGGAGAAAATAGCACGCAGGATTTATTTGACTATTTAATGATGAATATGATTGTGGTCGAAAAAACCCAAGTGCAAAAGATCGAAGCAATTGTTCGTGGAAATCTGACCGGTTCCGGGTTCAAAGATTACAGAAAAACCGGCAAGGTCTGTGGCATTGAACTTCCGCGCGGACTTGTTGACGGCAGTGAGCTTCCGGAAATTATTTTCACGCCATCAACCAAAGCTGATTATGGCTTGCATGATGAAAATATTTCCTTAGGGGATGCAGTCAGAATTATCGGTGAAGAAAACGCAACGACTATCAAAAACATGTCATTGCATCTTTTCTCTCGTGCTCGTGAGCTGGCCAAAAAAGCCGGCATCATCATTGCTGATACAAAGTTTGAATTCGGCATTGATGCAGAGGGGAATATCATCTTAATCGATGAAGTGCTTACGCCCGATTCCAGCCGTTTTTGGCCGGAAGAGGGCGTGCAAAAAGCTATGGAAGAAGGAGAAACTCCTCCGAGTCTGGATAAACAACCCGTTAGGGACGCCGGAGAAGCGGCTGGAGTTAAAAAAGATCCTTCATGGATTCCCCCGGATGAGCTTCTGAATCAAACTTCCTTAAATTACCAGAAGATAATCCAGCTGATGGCGGGAAAATCACTGGAAGAATTATGGACAGAAGAAATGGGGATTTAATTGAGATTCCCCATTAAAATATCAACCTTAGCCTTTAGGCGTCATCATTATACATGGTGACGTCTTATTTTTTTTCTTGCTAAAGATGCTATTTTTTGATAGGCTTATTTTAGTTGTTATTTGAATAAAAATATTATTATGGATGCAATTGAGATTTTGAAAAAATATAAGAAAAGATTTGATCCGTGTTTGGAAAAATACTTCAAACAGAAGATAAAAAAAGCCAAAGAGGTTGATTTTTTTGCGAGTCAGGCAATCAAAATGATTGCAGATTTCACGCTGGCGGGCGGAAAAAGAATTCGGCCGGCTTTGGTCTATTATGGCTATTTGGCTAGTGGCGGAAAGGAAGACCAGAAAATTTTGGAAGTTTCGATGAGCTTGGAGATAATTCATAGTTTTCTTTTGATTCATGATGACATCATTGATCGCGATGAAAAAAGGCATGGTATCACAACGGTGCACGAGAAATACAAAAAAATCGGGCAAAGGATAATTTCCAAATCCAAAGAAGACAGCGCGCATTTTGGAAATTCAATGGCGATAATTACGGGTGACATTGCTTATGCGATGGCTAATGAAATAATTTTCAATTCAAAATTTTCTCCAGAAATAATTATTAAAGCGTTGGATAAGATGCAAAACATTGTATATATCACTTGCGCCGGAGAAATGTTAGATGTGGTGATGGAAAATCGGGGACGATCCAATGAAAAAGAAATTCTCCATATGTTTGAAGGAAAAACTTCCCGCTATACTTTTGAAGGCCCGCTTCATTTTGGCAGTATCTTAAGTGGCAACTCAGACAAAAAAAGTTTGGACAAATTTAGCGCCTATTCTTTGCCACTGGGAAAAGCTTTTCAAATCAGGGATGATATCTTGGGAATTTTTGGTGACGAAAAGAAAACTGGCAAACCAGTCGGATCAGATGTGTCAGAAGGAAAGCAAACACTGCTTCTTCTTAAGGCTTTGCAAAAAGGAACGCGCCAGCAGAAAAAAATTCTGGAAAAATATTTAGGCAAAAAAGATCTTACCAAAAATGAATTGGAAGAATTTAGACAAATAATTAGAGAAACTGGATCATTGGAATATAGTCAAAACTTAGCCGAAAATTTTGTGGCACAGTCACTGGAAGCACTCAAGAAAATTGAATTTAAAAATGATGAAGCGAAGTTTTTTATGCAAGGATTAGCTGAATATATAATCAAAAGAGAGGTCTAGTCAGAGTAGTTGCCCTCTCTTCTTTTTTAAGCTATTATTTTAATTATGGAAAACAACTCGAAATTCATTCCGCATCACATTGCCATTATCCCTGACGGAAATCGGCGTTGGGCCAAGGCCAAAGGCCTTGATCCTTGGGAAGGACATGATGCAGGAGCGACAAATCTCGAAAAATTAATTCAATTTGCACTCAAGAAAGAAATAAACTGTCTTTCTCTTTGGGGTTCCTCAATGGACAATCTTTTGAAGCGTCCGATTGCAGAAAAAAAAGCACTTCTGGATATTTATAAAAGATATTTCCAAAGACTTTTGGAGGGAAAAGAAATTCATGAAAATGAAGTGCAGGTAAATGTGATTGGTCATTGGGAAGAACAATTCCCAGAATCGCTAAAAAACATAATCAAGGAAGCAATTGAAAAAACCAAACATTATAAAAAAAGAATGTTAAATTTTATGCTGGCCTACAGTGGCACTGATGATATGCTCCAAGCTGTGGAAAAAATTATTGCCAAATCGGAAAAAGGGGCAAAGATTACGCCAGAAATTTTGAAAGCTAATTTGATGACAAGTGAACTTCCGCCGGTGGACTTTATGATTCGAACAGGTGGAGAACCACATAATTCCAATGGATTTTTGATGTGGGATTCATCTGATGCGCAACTTTATTTTTCCCCGGAGAATTTCCCTGATTTTAATGAGGATAAATTTGAAGAAGCGCTGGAAGAATACGCGAGAAGAGAAAGAAGATTTGGGGAATAGAAATTATTCCAGAGCTTGGATGTATAAATTCTATAATCATCTGTTTAATTTCCAATATCTAATACCTAATTTCCAATAAAAATCCAAATGTTCAATGCCAATTTTAATAATTTATTAATTGGAAATTTTATTAGGAATTAGAAATTAGTAATTAGGAATTTAAAATATTCTAAATTTTAAATATTTCAAATCATAGTAAAGACTATATTTGCAAATAAAATTGTTTTTTATGGAAACTGTATTTACCGATCAAAACTTTGAGGGGGAAGTATTGAAAAGCGATAAACCGACGCTGGTTGATTTTTGGGCACCATGGTGTGGGCCATGTCAAATGATGGGACCAATTGTGGAAGAATTAGCCAAGGAAATGGCAGACAAAGCTAAAGTTGGAAAATTGAATGTGGATGAAAATTCGCAAGTGGCGCAAACTTTTGGAATCATGTCTATCCCAACTATTATGATTTTCAAGGGTGGTAAAATGGTCAAACAGTTGGTGGGTGTGCAATCAAAAGAAGCTTTGAAGGAGGAATTGGAAAAAGCTTAAATCAAAAATAATTTTAGCATTTTAGCATATTAACAAAATGCTGAAATGCTATTATGTTAAAATGTTAATATGAATCATGTGTATGATCTAGCAATCATCGGCGCCGGCCCAGCCGGTCTCAGTGCTTCAATTTATGCTTCACGATATAAGTTAGAGCATCTTATTTTTGGCGCTTCTCAAGGGGGACAGATGAATGAAATTTATGACTTGGAAAATTGGCCAGGAGAAAGAAAAATCTCAGGGCATGATTTAATTTCCAAATTTGTGGAACACGCTGAGAGTTTTGGTGCAAAAATAAATCGAGAATCAGTAGCTGGAATTTCCAAATTAGAGGACGGAACTTTCCAAATAAATTGTGCAAAAAATATTTATAAAACTCGAGCAATCATTCTGGCTATGGGCGCGCATTACCGCAAGATGAATATTCCTGGAGAAAAAGAATTTACCGGACGTGGAGTTTCCTATTGTGCCACGTGTGATGCAATGTTTTTTCGAGAAAAAACTGTGTGTGTAATTGGTGGTGGAAACAGCGCAGCGGTAGTGACTTTGGAACTGACTGATTTTGCCAAAAAGGTCTATCTTATCACCAAGGAAGAAAAAATGTCAGCTGAGCCGGCTTGGCTGGAAAAAATTGCGCAAAATTCCAAAATAGAACTGGTCAAAGGCACGGGCGTAATTGAAATTAAAGGTGAAGCAAAAGTGGAAAAAGTAGTTTTGGATAAGGTGTATAATAATCAAAATAATTTGGAAGTGGACGGCGTGTTTATCGAAGTCGGCACTGAACCAGGAGTTGAACTGGCGCAAAAAATTGGCGTGATGACGGATGAACAAAATTACATCAAAGTAAAAGAAGATATGAGTACTAATGTGCCGGGAGTTTTTGCCGCCGGCGACATAACCACCGGATCTAGCAAATTCCGTCAAATTATCACAGCGAGTTCTGAGGGCGCAATTTCTGCTAATAGTGCATATAAGATGTTGAAGTTAAAGTAGATAATTTTTTAAAAATAAGACTATGAATTTTTTTAAAAATCCAATGGAGGAGATGAGTTCTGAAAAAAAGATTAATGAGGCATCAAAGAAAAAAAAGACATCCTTGATTGCCGGTGCAATGGCTGCTGGAGCAATTTTTGCTTCAGCTGATAAGGCCCTAGCAGAAGGAAAGTATGTTCCAGATGAGCGCGTAGCTAACCGAAAGGAATATGTGATTCCTGGAGTTGTTGATTCAGAAAAAGTTTCTGGAGCAATCGAAGCGGGAGTGGTAGAAGGTGCTATTAAAAATGATGGAAAGATTTATCAGGAAGAAAAAACAATCCGAGATTCTGAGAATGAGAAAAAAACAGACATGAGTAATATGCGTCGAGGTGGCGGAATAGTTATTGATGATAAGAGTTATGAAATAGAGAAATAACATGCATAAATCAATCCAACTTTCTCAAAAACTTGGCGGGAAAATTGAAATTAGAAGCAAAGTGAAACTTACGAAAAAAACTTTGCCGATTTTGTATACGCCGGGGGTGGCGGAAGTTTCGCGGGCGATTGCCAAAGACAAAAAACTTTCCAAAATTTATACCATGCGGAAAAATACGGTGGCGGTGATTTCGGATGGATCAGCGGTTTTGGGGCTGGGCAATATTGGACCAGAAGCAGGACTACCAGTGATGGAGGGGAAGGCTTTGCTTTTCAAAGAATTGGGCGGAGTGGATGCCATTCCAATTGTACTTAATACTCAAGATACGCAGGAATTAATCAAAACCATAAAATATCTAGCTCCAACTTTCGGCGGAATAAATTTGGAAGATATTTCAGCACCAAGATGTTTTGAAATTGAAGAACGATTGAAAAAAGAATTAGACATTCCGGTTTTTCACGACGATCAACATGGCACGGCGATTGTGGTCTTGGCGGGACTAATTAATGCTCTCAAAGTTGTCAAAAAAGATTTAGCAAAAGTTAAAATTGTTATTTCTGGCACGGGAGCGGCCGGTGTGGCAATCGCTAAACTTTTAATCAAGGCCGGCGCCAAACATATTATTATGCTCGACCGGATGGGGATAATCTACAAGGAAAGAAGTGGAGGACTAAATGGTCCAAAAATGGAAATTGCTCATATCACAAATCCACATAATTTAAAAGGTAATGTGCGAGATGCTTTGACTGGAGCGGATGTTTTTATCGGAGTTTCTGCGCCGAACATTCTTACCGAGGAGGATATTTCTCAAATGAACAAAGATTCAATTGTTTTTGCGATGGCCAATCCAATTCCAGAAATTATGCCAGAGCGAGCCAAGGCGGGTGGAGCGCGTGTTGTGGCAACTGGGAGGAGTGATTATGCCAATCAAATCAATAATGTTTTGGCTTTTCCGGGGATTTTTCGCGGAGCGTTGGATAATAATGTCAAGATTATTACTGATGAACATAAAATAAAATCAGCTTATGCAATTGCCAGTTTGATAAAAAAACCAACTAGTGGTAAAATAATACCAGAAGCGTTGGATAAAAAAGTCGCTAAAAAAGTTGCCAGCGTTTTTAAAATAAAATAGCGATGCTAATTTACGAATGCATGCGAATGCCACGAATAAGTTCGCATCATTCGCATGAAATTCGCATTGTTCGTATCGCTTATGAAAATATACAAACAAAAAATTGAGTTAGAAACTTCCACTCAAATTGAATTTATCGACGTTACTCAAAAAGTCGAAGATGTGATTTCGGCATCTGGTATCCGAGAAGGACAAGTTTTGATTTTTTCTCAACATACTACTTCTGGTATTGTGATCAATCACAACGAGTCAATGCTTATCCAGGATTTTATGCGCACCTTATATCGCATTGTGCCAGTGTCTGATCGCTATTCACATGATCTTTTCGAACTTAATCGCGCTACCTCTTCAGACGGACGTTCGAACGGACATTCTCACTGCAAGGCAATTCTTTTGGGCGCTAGTCAAACAGTGCCAATTGAAAAAGGCAAAATGGATCTTTCAGAAAAACAAAGTATTTTTTTTGTAGAAATGGATGGTTCAAGAAAAAGAGACTACATCGTGCAGGTTATAGGGTTATAAAAACTCAAAATGAATAATCTAATCAATAATTTAATCAAAAACGGATACCTTAAGACCGATCTGATTATTGATGCTTTCTCAGAAATAAATAGGTTGGAATTTTTGCCGGAAGAATTGGAAAAAGAATTTATGGCCGATATCGCTTTGCCAATTGGTCATGGCCAGACAATTTCTCAACCAAGAACAGTGGCGATAATGCTTGAACTGCTGGATCCTCAGCGCGGACAAAGAATTTTGGACGTAGGTTCTGGCTCCGGTTGGATCACTGCACTTCTTTGTTATATTGTAGGACGAGAGGGTCATGTCACGGCACTAGAAAGGATAGAGGAACTTGCAATGTGGGGAAAAGGAAATGTAGCAAAATATAAAAATTATGTTGAAAATTTTGACAAGGGGATTGCCGAGTTCCATGTGCTGGATGGCAAAAAAGGTTTTCCCGATAATGCGCCGTATGACAGAATAATCGTTAGTGCTTCAGCCAAAGTTGTTCCAGAGGATTTGAAAAAACAATTGAAAATTGGTGGTAAGATGGTCATTCCAATTAAAAATAGCTTGGTTTATCTAGAAAAAAGAGACGAAGATAATTTTTATAAAGAAGAATACCCGGGATATAACTTCGTACCTCTAATTTAACCGGATGTATTTTTTTTGTTTTATTATTATAAAAAAGTTTTTCAATATTTAATTTCCAATTTCTAATGTCTAATTTCTAATAAAATGTTAAATTTAAAAATTCAACATTAGACATTTCATTGGAAATTAGAAATTGGGGATTAGATATTTGAAGTTTTAATAAAAAAAGTTAAATTATAATGAAAAAAAAGATTATAATAATTTCATTAGTCCTTCCGCTACTTCTTAGTGGGTTTTTTTATTTTAGATACCTTGTCTATTATTCGCATGGGAAATTTTCTGACACAAAAACTTTGGAAATTACCAAGGGCGATGGAAATAAGGAAGTGGCCACAAAATTAAAAGAAGCGAATTTAATTTCCGGAGAAATCTATTTCTATTATTATATAAAATCGCAAAAACTTTCTGATAAGATAATGCCAGACATCTATGAATTTTCCGGCAACATGACAATTCCAGAAATTGTTCAAACTATAATCAATAGCGAAGAAAAGTTTATCAAAATTACTTTTCCGGAAGGTTTTACCGCGCGTCAAATGGGGGAAAAATTAACTGCCAATAATTTACCAGGTAAAGAATTTTTGTCGATTGTGGATAATCCAGGAGAACTGAAAAAACGCTATAGCTATTTGACTCCAGAAAAGATCAAAACCTTAGAAGGCTTTCTTTTTCCGGATACTTATTTTTTCAAAAAAGATACTCCGGCCAAAGATATCGTCGCAAGACTGCTGGACACTTTTGATCAAAAATTGACTGAGCAAATGAGACAGGATATTCTAAAGCAAGATAAATCCATCAGTGAAATTATTATCATGGCCAGTATTGTCGAAAAAGAAGTACAAACGGCAGAGGATATGAAAACGGCCAGTGGAATTTTTTGGAAAAGAATTGCAAATGGCCAAAGATTGGAGAGTGACGCGCCACTTTCGTATATTTTGCAAGATACTAATGATCAGCACAGTGGCAAAGATTTAGAGCTTGATTCTCCCTATAATACCTATCGAAACATCGGACTTCCACCAACCCCAATTTCTAATCCAGGAATAAACGCTATAACTGCAGCTATTTATCCAACCGCTTCAAAGTATAATTTTTTTCTCACTGTCACAATTAATGGAAAAAAAGAAGTTATTTTTTCTGCGACTTTTGCGGAACATGTAGCCAATCGACACAAATATGGTTTGTGATTTTAGTTTTAAAATTATTTAATAAGCTATAAAAGTCCATAAAAGCGGGCTTTTTTGTTGGGTTGATTTAAAAATAAATAAATGATACAATATCACTATAAACTAAAATTATGAACGAAGAAAATATTCCACTGGCTGATCGAATTCGTCCGGAAAATCTCGAGGATTTTTTTGGGCAAGAAAAATTGATCGGAGATAAATCTTTTCTCTCAAATGCAATTGGAAATGATAGCGTGCCGTCAATGATTCTTTGGGGACCTCCGGGATCAGGAAAAACAACACTCTCACATATTATTGCCAAAAATACCGGCTCGGAATTTATTACACTGAGCGCCACCTCTAGCGGAAAAAAAGATTTGGTGGAAGTTGTGGCCAAGGCGAGAAACAATCAACTCAAAAATAAAAAGACTATTTTGTTCATTGATGAGATTCATCGTTGGAACAAAAGCCAACAAGATGCCCTTTTGCCGAGCGTAGAGAAGGGTGTGATAACACTTATTGGTGCTACCACAGAAAATCCTAGCTTTGAAGTCAACAGCGCTTTGCTTTCACGCACGCGTGTGTTTGTTTTGGAAAAATTATCGCAGGAGAGTTTGGAAAAAATAATTTCTCGGGCAGTTAAGATTATAAAAACTAAGATAGGCAAGGAGTCAATCGCTTTTTTGGCACGCATGGCCAACGGTGACGCTCGCACGGCGCTCAATGTTTTGGATATTTTGTTTAGTCAAAAAAACAAAGAAATTTCAGTGGAAAAAATCAAAGAAGTTTTTCAAAAGACACATTTGCTCTATGATAAAAATGGCGAAGAGCATTATAATATTATTTCTGCTTTGCACAAATCAATGCGAGGAGGGGATGCTAACGCGGCTGTTTATTGGATGGCACGCATGCTTGAAGGTGGGGAAGACCCAATCTATATCGCGCGTCGTTTGGTGCGTTTTGCCTCAGAGGATGTGGGCTTGGCCAACAACACCGCTTTGATTTTAGCCAATGCAGTTTTTGACGCTTGCCACAAACTAGGCGCGCCGGAATGCAATGTGCACTTGGCACAATGCGTTATCTATCTATCCAAAAGCAAAAAAGACATCACCGCCTATGAAGCTTATACTAAAGCTAAAAGTGATGTGGAAAAATTTGGCAATCTGCCGGTGCCGTTTCACATTCGAAACACTCCGACAAAACTAATGAAAGATTTAGGTTATGCCAAAAATTATAAATACACTCCAAAAGAAGATAGTTCAACGCAGGAATACTTTCCAAAAGAGTTGGAGGGAAGGAAGTATTTTTAAACCTACAAAATTACAAAATTATACAAAAATACAAAAGTACAAAAAGGATATGATTCTTGAAAAAAGCTTTTACAGTCAAAATACTCTGAAAGTCGCCCAAGAGTTGCTGGGTTGTTTTTTGGTTCGAAAAAAAGGCAAAAAGATAATTAGGACAATGATCACAGAAACCGAAGCCTATCGCGGATTTGATGACACAGCGTCGCATGCATCTCGCGGAAAAACCAAGAGGAATGAGTTGATGTTTGGAGAGGCCGGACACGCGTACACCTATTTAGTCTATGGCATGCACTGGATGCTAAATATTGTCACGGAAGAAAAAGATTTCCCGGCTGCGGTGCTCATTCGCGGAGCAAATATTTTGGATGAAAAAGGGGAGATAGTCAGAAAACTGGATGGCCCAGCCAAGCTCACAAAATTTTTTGGAATAAATGGAGAATTAAATGGAATAGACATCACACAACAAGAAATTCTCTGGGTGGAAAAAGGAAATATCTCAAAAAGAAAAATTCTAAAATCGAAAAGAGTGGGTGTTGACTATGCCAAACACTCGAAAGAATGGAAGTGGAATTTTAAGTTAATAAATAATTAGATTATATTTTCTTACCCTTTTCTTACCCTTAGCGTCAAGTTAGACGCTAAGGGTCTTTTTGAATTTCCGCCTTCTATCCAATAGCTTGGAAACAATTAATTAATTGATTTGGTGTTTGAAAATTAATACCCATGTGCAATCTTTCAGAATTGTAGTAATTCAAATAGACTGGCAATGTTCTGTTAAATATTTTAACATTAGTTGGAACAATTCGTAAACATTCTTCTTGTAGAGTTCGATTAAATCTCTCTACGTAAGAATTATCATTTGGTTTTCTAACCCTAGAATGTCTGTGCAGAATCTTAATTCGTTTACTGAAGTATTGAGAAAACTCACTTCCATTATCGGATTGAATACAATTAAATTTAAAATCTGCTAAGGCCTGAGCTTTTTTCAAAAACTGCACACTTTTCCCTGCACTAATCTTTTCTGTTGCTAGAGCATAACACCAGCGAGAATAAACATCAATTAGCGTGTAAACATAAATTCTCTTTCTTTTGCTAACCATTAGATGAATTGTATCCACCATTACTAAATCCCCAGGTTTTAAGGCTTCAGGACGATCTATAGCTTTATATATTTTCTTCCAAGGACTGCGTTTCTTAATTAATCCAGCATAATCCAATTTTCTCTTAACACTATTTAAGCTTATATCAATCCCATCATTTTTTAGATGTTGATGAATAACCTCACTACACCGATTATATTTCTTTTTATACTCAATAATTTTATCCACCGTTTCTTCAGAAAGCTCTTTGGGATGATGATGCGGACGAGATGATTCAGTTGGAATGTAGTTAACTCCACCCGATGGGGATTTCTTTACCCATTTGCTAACTGCACCCTTACTATATCCAAAATATCTAGCTACAGAACTAACTGATTTACCTGACAAAACCATATTAACTGCCTTGGCTCGAAGTTTTGGCATCTGAGGATTGATTGTATACATATTGGAAACGTTATTTATTAACTGGCTATTTTATACCAGAAAACGTTTCCAAGCTATTGGGCTATTACGCTTACTTTCTAGCTTGAACTGCAACTTTTCCTTCGATAAAAACCTCGTAAGGAGTTAAATAATCAAGTCTTTTTCTTGGGCGGTGGTTGATAAGCGTAACTGCATTATCCACCGTCTTTTGTTTTAGTGTAGCAAACATACTTTTTTTAGGGAAGAATTGTCTTAGAAGCCCATTGGTATTTTCATTAGTACCTCTTTCCCAACTATGATATGGGTAAGCGAAATATATTTCCATTTTAGTGTCTCTCTTAATAAACTCATATTGAGAAAATTCTAACCCATTATCATAAGTGATTGTATGCTTTTTATCTTCAGGAATATTGTTAAAACTTTTTACAGTTTTTTCCTTAATCACCTCTGCTCGTTTCTGTTTAAAAAGATCTCCTAATAAGTATCCACTTTTCCTGTCTACATGAGTTAATATCCCAGTATGTCTTTCTCCGCCGACAATAGTATCTCCCTCCCAATCTCCCAATCTTTCTCTTTTCTCTACAACAGCATCACGCTTATCAATGCGCATCTTTTTAGCCTCTTCACGAGCCTTTTCTCGTGCTTTAGTGCCATGACGTCGACGATATTTTCCTTTCTTCTGACGGAGATATTTTTTCCATTCGGGTTTTTCTTCATAGATAAATTGATAGATAGTTTCATAACAAATGATTATTCCACTTTCTTTTCTTCCTCGTCCGGCAATCTGTTCTGGCGACCAGTACAATTTTAATTTTTCTTTTACGTAATTATGAATAGTTGTATTGTTTAATAATTTCTTAGATTTACTCTTAGCAGACTTTCTTCTTCTGAATGACAACGAGTGAGCATGGCGTGCTTCATATTTTCCATTCTCACTATTGCGATTTAATTCTCGGCTAATGGTAGATTCATTCACATCCATCCACTGTGCAATATGTTTATGAACTTGCATTGTTTCCAATAGAGTTTCTAGCTGAAATCTCTGCTTTAAGGTAAGCTGTTGATAGGACATCTTGTTTAGGGTTAATAATTAGTTATTTGACGTAACTATTTAACTTTACTACGAGATGTCTTTTATTTAAAAGGAAATTGCACTTCAGAATAGAATTTAAGACGAATTTCTTGACAAAACCCCCAAAACCTGCTATACTCATATATCGTACATAAGATCATCAATAAGTGAAATTTCCTTTAGATAAGCCTTTTGGCTTTCGCAATTCCATGTGCAAGTTCCAAAGCAAAAACACCCTCCTTAGTTTTTGCCGGTAGGTAAAACGTATTTTTTTGGAATAATTTTCAGAAAGATACAATCTTGTACGTGGAATTGTGGAAGACAAAAAAAGTTTATTTAAAAAATAAATACCCTTTAAAAAAGGAGTGGTTATGAAAAATACAAAAAGAGTGGATTGGGTTGGTTTATTAAAAATGATAAGAGGTAAATATTCCTTAAATCAAATGGAGTTGGCAGAAAAAATCGGAATCTCGAAGCAAACGGTTTCTCATTATGAGACTGGAAAATATAAACCAAAAACAGGAACTGCCGATCTTATTAAGAAGGCATTCCCTGAACTTCCTTGGGATGAAATTTCCAGCGGAAAGGAGATTTATTATTCAAAGGACGAACATTTAGTGGAAATGATTAGTCGATTGTTTAAATTGAATGTGGATGAGCTGAATCTAATCAAGGAAAATATTGATTTTTTATTAAAACAAAGAACTCGGCCGGAAAAAAAATAAGACCAGACTTGGAGGAGTCTGGCAAAAATTGGAGTCGCTAGCACCTAGGACTCCTTTTTTTAATGGCTTTTTCTTTACTTTTTCTTTCCGCAAGAAAAAGTAACAAAAAGAACTCTCAGCCGAGCTCACGCGCCAATAAATTCTTCGTTCGCTGGCTAAATTTACTAAACTCCACTAAAAGGACACAAATGAGTAAATTTTTAACGCCAGCTCACTTGAATTTATAATGGCACGTTTCGCAAGGCTGAATTTAAGAAAAAAATAATTTTGCATTTTTGTCCCATCCTTGCGAAATAGAAAGAAATAAATTGAAATTTTTTCGCGTTAAGAAATTTATTCTGTTTGAGGTCCGACGCATTTGGTCGGGCCGAGTTATAAATTTTAGCGAAAAAGTTGAAAATTTATCTTTCTATGAGCTCGGATGGCCTTTTTCTTTTTTGCCACTTTTCTTTTGGGAAAAGAAAAATGGCGAGGAGTTTCTCGGCTTGAGAAAAAAAGTAAGATATATAATAAGTATTAAATTACGTAATTAATTTGTTGATTTCTTCCAAAATATCTTCGGATATTTTTTCTATCGTTTCGAGTTCTTCGGGGGTGAATTTTTCGAGGACAAAATCATGAACACCAAGGCGACAAACTAGAGCGCCTTCTTTCTCTTGACCGATACCAATTCGAAAACGACGGAATTTTTGGGTGCCGAGTTGGTCGATGATATTTTGGACGCCGTTGTGGCCGGCGGAAGATGAATCGGTGGCGATTTTATATTTCCCCAGTGGAATGTCGATGTCGTCGTGGATGACGAGGATGTCATCAGAAGAAAGTTTGTAGAAATCCAAAATTGTTTTGACGGATGAGCCGGAAAGATTCATGTATGTTTGGGGTTTGACGAGGAGCACATCGTCATTGCGAGGAGCTGTAGGCGACGTGGCAATCTCGTTTGATATTTCGAGATTGCTTCGCTGTGCTCGCAATGACAAATCTAAATTATTTTTGGAAATTTCGGCGTTGAATTTTTTGTTAAATTCAAAATCAGGGAATTCCCATTGGCTTTGTAATTTATCCACCAACATAAACCCAGCGTTGTGACGAGTGAGTTCATATTTTTTTTCTGGATTGCCGAGGCCAATAATAATCTTCATAAAGCATTTTAACATTTTAACATCTTAGCATTTTAACAAATATCGATATGTATTTTGCTAAAATGTTAGTATGCTAAAATGTTTTTTGATTATTCGCTGTCTTCATTATAATCCTTAAAGCTCACTTCCGCCAGAGAGAATCGAGGGATGAGATCTTGACCTATAATCAAAACCAAATCAGCGCTCACATTACCAAGTGAATTTTTGTCTTTAGTTTCTAGAACCCCACCATTCTTAGCGGGCAATTTTTTCATTAGTTCGTTTTGGGTGAAAGGTTTGTTTTTTCCGGTCAAATCATAAACCAAAGTTTCGTCATTCACATTTTTTTCTGAATCAGAAAGAATGACAACATTTTTATATCCAAAACTATTTTTCAATAGTTTGTTAATTTGATTTATGACGACGCTATTTCCACTTCTATTGATCACAACCACTGAAGCATTTTCTTTGGCAATTTCTTCTCGCGTTCTAGTGATTTCATTAGTATCAAAAATATTTTGCGCCAAATCTTGGACTTCGCTCCAATTGCCAACGCGAGGGATAAGCGCCGAAATTCCCGCCATATGTGAACCCCGAAGCAAGCTGTCGCTTTTCCAAGCATCGAGCACAACATTGTTAATATTGTTAGTGTCTAAATTTTTGATCAACGTGAGAAAATCTCCAAATTCCGAACTAGAAATATTAGTTTTGACATTTTCTCCTAAAGTGTTTAAAAACTGATTGATCGCTACGGCGTTGAGTAGCGTGCCTGTAGAAAAAATTTTGTTTTTGACAGCTTGCATAACTTGCTGTTGTCTTTTAGCTCGGCCAAAATCACTTTCTGGATCGTTGTGACGCATTCTGGCATATTTCAAAGCTGTGGCACCGTCCAAATGATGGAAACCTTTAGAAAGTTCAAAAGTTTCATAACTATAATTTGGTCCTGGGTAGCGCGTATCAAGAATATCTCTTTCATTAGTTATATTTATTCCGCCGATAGCATCAACGGCCTTTTGAAAACCATCAAAATTAATTACCGCCCAATAATCAATGTCGAGTGAGGTAATATTCCTAATTACTTTTTTAATTGGTTCCATAGAGCTTTTATTATCATCTGAAAAATTTCGCAAACCATATTCATAAACGGAATTTATTTTCCCTTGATAGTTCATCTCGGGAATTTCCACATACAAATCGCGCGGGATAGAAAGCAAAGCAACCTTACCAGTTTTAGTGTTAAAACTTGCAATCATAATAGTGTCAGTTAGATTGTTGCCGGGTTTGCCTTTGCCGGCAATGCCTAAAAGCAAAATATTAATTCTGTCATCACTCATTCCCTTGAGTTTGATTTTACTGGGAGCCACGATATCTTTGAAGGTACTAAGAAAAGAAGCATCTTTTTCATTTTTCACGCTTATCTTATTTTCCGTGTTGGCTATTTTCCAAATAAAAAAGGCTCCATGAACAACGCCAATAGTTATTATGAGGAAAGCTAAGGTCAAAATAAGTTTTATAAAAATATTTTTTCTTGTCATTATTTTAATAATAAACTGGCAAAGAGGATTAGTCAATCTTTGGCTAATTTAAGCCTAAAGTTGCCCTTGCCAAAAGGGCTTTTATCTGTTAAGATAAAGCAATGAAAGAGGAAAATACAGACTATTCCTATCAGGGAGTAGGGGAATTCATATTGGAGATAATAAAGATCGTGGCACTGGCTTTTATCGTGATTGTGCCAATACGAGTTTTTTTGTTTCAGCCATTTTTTGTTCAAGGTGCTTCAATGGAGCCTAATTTTGAAGATGGGCAATATTTGATTATTAATGAATTTGGTTTTAAGGAAACCGATTTGAAAATTTTCAATATCGATTCGTTCAAAGATCTTGATCGTCAACACCCAATAGTTTTTCGTTACCCGCTTGATTCGAAGAAATTTTTCATCAAACGCGTCATTGGCTTACCGGGAGAAAAAGTGCAGATAAAAAACAATGAGATTACTATTTTTAACTCCGAGCATTCAGACGGATTTATTCTAGATGAAAAAGCCTACATTCCACTTGGCACTCCAACTAAAGGAGACATCGCGATAACACTAAAAGACAATCAATATTTTGTTCTAGGCGACAATCGACAATTCAGCAGTGATTCTAGGGTTTGGGGGCCGGTGCCAAAAAATGATATCATCGGTGAAGTGTTAGTGCGTGCTTGGCCACTAGACAAAATTTCAGTATATTAATATATTTGAAAAAAGTGAAGAAGAAAATAGAAATTAGTTTAAGAGAAAAGAAAAATAGAAAAAATAAAGACCCATTTTCTGTTTTCTAATTTCCTGAGCTATTTTTCAATTTCAAATTAACTTATTTTTATTTAAAATCATGGATAGTAAAAAAAATGCCAAGAAAATTATAAAAAGAGCAAAGCCGGAAAAAAGTAAGGAAGAGCCCTTAGTTCTTCAGACTTTGCGTGGAATGAAAGATATTTTGCCGAGTGATCAGCCATACTGGGAGCAGGTGCGACGGATATCAGAAAGATTGTCACGAGATTATGGTTTTTTGCGATTGGATACTCCAATTGTAGAATTTTCCAATTTGTTCACTCGAAGTATTGGTGAAGGCACGGATATTGTGGAAAAAGAAATGTATACTTTCATCACCCGTGGAGGTGACAAGGTGGCGCTTCGTCCAGAACTCACGGCTGGTAATTGTCGCAGTTTCATTCAAAACGGAATGAATGTTTTGTCAAAACCAGTCAAGATTTTTTCTACTGGCCCAGTTTATCGTTATGACCGACCGCAAGAAGGACGATACCGTGAACATTTTCAAGTTAATTTTGACGCCTTTGGCGAACAAGATCCAATTTTGGATGCGCAAATGATTCAGATTGCTCATCGCATCATTCAAACTCTAGGGATAAAATCGGTGCAGATGCAAGTTAATTCTATTGGTTGTCAGGTTTGTCGCAAAGACTACAAAGAACTCCTGGTTAATTATCTGGAATCCAAAAAATCAAAACTTTGCCAGGATTGCAAAAGAAGAATGGATACTAATCCTTTGCGAGTTTTGGATTGCAAAGAAGACAAATGTTCACAAGTGGCAGCATTAGCCCCGCAATCAGTTGATCATCTTTGTGAGGAATGTAGAACGCATTTCAAAACTCTTTTGGAATATTTGGATGAATTGGATTTGCCCTACATCATCAACCCGCATTTAGTGCGTGGTTTGGACTACTATACAAAAACTGTTTTTGAAATTTGGTCTAGTGCTGAAGAAGGCAAGAAATTGTCTTTGGGTGGTGGAGGCAGATATGACAAATTGATCAAAATGATGGGCGGAGAAGACACTCCGGCTATTGGTTTTGCTTTTGGAGTAGAAAGAGTAATTGCGGAAATGAAAAGAGTGCAAGCGAAGCCATACAAAATTCCTAGGCCGAAAGTGTTTCTCGCTCAACTGGGAAATCTGGCTAAAAAGAAAAGCTTGAGACTATTTTCTGAATTGGAAAAAAATGGCATTCTTACGGCAGAAAGTTTTGGACGGGGAAGTTTGAAATCACAACTTAGAATCGCTAATAAGTTAGGCGTAGAATTCACTTTGATTTTGGGTCAAAAGGAATCATTGGACGGCACGGTAATTGTGAAAAATATGACAACCGGAGCGCAAGAAACAGTTAGTATGGATAAATTGGTTGATCTCATCAAGAAAAAATTAAAAGCGGATAATGTGGTGGTGTATCATAATTAGTTTTGACATTTTAGAAAAATAGTGTAAACTATTAATTCAAACGGAATAAGCGGATTATTTAGCCCCGCACTAATTCTGATGGAGTTTATCGTTATAGAAAGACTTTATTGTGAATTCGCCTGCGGCTTGGCTTTTAATAAATATTAATTTGATCTGTGAATTAGTGCGGGACGCTCAATTTTGTTCCTGCTCATTTCATTCGCAGACAAAATTGGCGAAAGGAGGTAACTTATGATTGAAGTAAAAAAGAAAGACCGTGAGTCATCAGAAAGTCTAATTCGCAGATTTAGCCGTCGTGTTCAGCAAAGCGGTGTTTTGGTAAAAGCCAGAAGATCGCGTTTTCGCGCAGATGAAAAAACTAAACGAGAAAAAATTTCTGGCGCGATATATAAGGAAAAAGTCAGAAAAGTTGTCAGTCGTCTCAAAAAAATGGGAAAATTTGACGAATCAACTTTCAAAAATGTCAAAAAGAAGTTAATAAAATAAACAAATTAACACATGTTATGACAAATTAAACACAAAAATACAGATTTAATTTGTGTTTTGGTGTGGGATATGTATAAATTTGTGTAAATCTGTGTATGTCATTGAAACAAAAAATTATTGACGACCTAAAAAATGCTATGAAGGCGGGGGAGACAGCCAAGCGCGACACACTTCGAATGCTTGATTCAATGATCAAGAACACTGAAATTGAAAAAAAGAAAAGGGAAGAAGGATTGAGCGATGAAGAAATTCAAGAAGTAATTGCACGCGCTATAAAGCAGAGAAGGGATAGCGCTACTCAATATGTTAGTGGTGGCCGAGAGGATTTAGCGCAAAAAGAAAATACTGAGATAGAAATTCTTTCTGTTTATATGCCAGCGCAACTAAGTGATGAAGAAGCAAGAACAGAAGTTTTGAAAATAATCGCGGAAGTTGGCGCAGTTTCCAAGTCGGAAATTGGCAAGGTGATGGGAAAAGCGATGACTGTTCTTAAGGGAAAAGTCGATGGTAATTTAGTCAAAAAAATTGCCGAGGAAGAATTGAAATAATTTTTTGAAGCGCCCCCATGAGTGGGCGCTTCTTTTTATGCTAGGATTTATATTGGATTAATTTTATTATTACTATTTTGTCATTCCGGACTTGATCCGGAATCTCATATGTATTCTAGGAGATGCTGAAACAAGTTCAGTATGACAATGCAGATTGGTATGAGTTAAATTTGTGTTGCATATGAAAATTGAAATTGATTTTAATGATAGTGAAAAAAGCGGAATCAAAAAAGCATTTCTTTTTGACGTTGCGAAAAAAACATTAGCGCATCAAAATTTCCAATATCTAAAAAATAAAAATATTTCCCTCAGCTTTGCAACAGTTCCAGAAGGAGAAATTGTCAAGATGAATGCGATTTATCGCAGGAAAAAAACAGCTACTGACGTACTTTCTTTTTGCGAATATAAAAATCAGAAAGAAATAGAGGAGGCTGTGGATAAAAATATATATCTCGGAGAGATAATTGTGTGCTATACTTATATTGTGAAATATGCCAAAGCGGAAAAGAAAAATGCCAAGCAAGAATTAGCCGAAATAATTTCTCACGGCGTGCTTCATTTGTTGGGTCTTCGTCATTCGCAAAAAATGTTTAAGATTCAAAAAGAAGTTAGTAATAATTTTTAGTTAATTTCACTATGACCAGAATAAAAGAATTTTTCAAAAGTTTTAGTCACGCTTTTCGCGGTTTGAAATATGCAGTTAGGAATGAAAAAAACTTCCAAAATGAATTAGCAGTGGCAATCATTGCCATCGGTTTTATGTTCTACTATCGCGTGACTAGACTGGAAATGATTGTGATTACTACAATGATTATGGCGGTACTCATTATGGAAATGTTAAATACAATTATAGAAAGAATCATCGATATTTTGAAACCAGGAGTTCATCCGTATGCAAGGCTGATAAAAGACTTGATGGCGGCCAGCGTTCTTTTGACTTCTATCCTTGCTCTCATTATCGGTCTGGCGATATTTATCCCGCATATTTTTTAAAATAAAAATAAATCTAACCGAGGAGTTTTGCGGCTAGTTTTGTTTTATTGTATAATAAGTGTATAATCAAGATAATATATAATATAATCAATTAGTCTTTTTATCATGTCGAGAAAGAATATAATTTGTGGAATTGATGTCGGCTCTTCTAGTATTAGAACAGTCATCACTCAAATAATTTCTCCGGAAGAAAAACCCAGAATTATTGGCGTGGGTACGGCCGATTCTTTGGGTGTGCGAAAAGGCGTCATAGTCAACATTGAAGAAACTTTGCAAGCGGTGAATGAATCTTTGGAAAAAGCGGAAAGAACCGCTGGGATAACAATTGATCGAGCGATTGTGAGCATCGGTGGCAATCACATTTCTTCGCAATATTCCAAAGGTGTGATCGCAGTTGGCCGAGCGGACGGAGAAGTGACACAAGATGACATTGAAAGGGTCATTGGCGCGGCGCAAGCAATTTCTATTCCACCAAATCGCGAAATAATTCATATCATTCCGAAAAATTATTCCTTGGATGATCAAAAAAACATCAAAGATCCGCTGGGAATGAATGGAGTTCGCTTAGAAGCGGATACTTTGATCATTGAAGGCGCAACACCGTACATCAAAAATTTGTCTAAATGTTTCGATCAAGCCAAGATAGAAGTGGAAAATTTTGTGTTGGCACCCTTAGCTTCAGCTAAGGCAACGCTCACTAAAAGACAAAAAGAATTGGGCGTGGTGCTTGTTGACATTGGTGGCGGAACAACTTCAGTAGCTGTTTTCGAAGAGGATGATTTGATTGCCAGTGTGATTATTCCTGTCGGTGGAAATCATATTACTAATGACATCGCTATTGGTCTTCGCACTTCTATTGATGTGGCAGAAAGAGTGAAAATTGAATTTGGCAGTGCTATTCCACGCGAAATTGGCAAAAAGGAAGATATAAATTTAGCTGAAATTGATTCTAGCGAAGAAGGTATCGTTTCTCGTCATCATGTGGCAGAGATAATTGAAGCGCGACTAGAAGAAATTTTCACCTTAGTCAACAAAGAATTAAAATTAATTGGCAAAGAAAAATTGCTTCCAGCCGGAGCAGTGCTCACTGGCGGAACTTCCAAGCTCCCCGGAGCAGTCGATTTGGCCAAAGAAGTCTTGGGACTGCCAGCGCAAACCGGTTTTCCATCTCCGCTGGGAGGTCTTGTAGACAAAGTTGATGACCCATCATTCACCACAGTTATTGGTCTTGTCCTCTGGGGAATTGAAGCTAATGAATCTGGCGGGATGCTAAAATCTTCTGGCCGATTTATGGGTAATATCACAAATGGTCTTGGTGGTAAAGCAGGGAATATCAAAAGATGGGTGGAAAAGTTTTTGCCGTAAAAGTATAATTGACGCATTTTTCTGAAACAGGTATAATGCAGACAAGCTTATAAAAGGCGAAAAACAAATAAAAATACAAGGGGAATAGATTATTTGACACACACTAATTTGATGTGCTATATTTAGCTACTGATAAAATAACTAAATTTATAAACATATGGCAGAAATAAAACCGCCCGTAGAAACTTTTGCAAGAATAAAAGTAGTTGGAGTGGGAGGCTCTGGCGGACACGCAATTAGCCGAATGATTGAGGCAAAACTGAAAGGTGTGGAATTTGTGGCAATCAATACTGATGCGCAAGATTTGCATCATAACAAAGCTTCAGAAAAAGTGCATATTGGAAAAAACTTGACCAAAGGTTTGGGTGCGGGAATGAATCCGGACATAGGACGACAAGCGGCCGAAGAAAATCGCGATGAAATTCAAGAAGTTCTGAAAGGAGCAGATATGATTTTTGTCACTTGCGGATTGGGCGGAGGAACTGGTTCAGGCGCGGCGCCAATTGTGGCGGAGACTGCCAAAGAACTTGGAATTTTGACTGTAGCAGTTATCACCAAACCATTTAGTTTCGAAGGTGCGCAAAGACGAGCCATTGCTGAAGAAGCTTTGGAAAATTTGCGAGAACGAGTAGACACACTTATCACTATCCCTAATGACAAGCTTTTGCAAATTATCGACAAGAAAACTACCCTCATCAATTCTTTCAAAATTGTGGATGATGTTCTCCGCCAAGGCGTGCAAGGAATTTCTGATTTGATTACTAAACCCGGAATCGTCAATGTTGACTTCGCTGACGTGAAAGCGATTATGTCCAACAGTGGCTCAGCTCTTATGGGAATTGGAATAGGTGATGGAGAAAATCGAGCAGCTGAAGCAGCCAAGGCGGCAATTAGTAGCCCACTCTTGGAACTTTCTATTGATGGCGCCAAGGGAGTTTTGTTTAATGTCAGTGGTTCAACTGACCTTACTATGCTAGAAATCAACGAAGCGGCCAATATCATCACCGAATCAATTGATCCAAATGCCAAAGTTATCTTTGGAGCAGTGGTGGATGAAACAATGAAAAAAGGTGAAGTGCAAATCACAGTAGTAGCAACTGGCTTTGATGCGGATAAAGTCAAGGAATCTCCATTGGAAAAAATGTCGCGCATTACCATTGAGAAAGTTAGGAAAGAAGAAGAGGAGCCAGTCTCAGAAGAAAAGCCACGCATTACTTTTCCAGAAAGTTTTGAATCCAGAATGATAATTGAAGAAAAAATTCCACCAAAGCCTCAAAGAAATATCTTGCAAACGCAAAAGAACAAAGAGTTGGAAGACGAAGATGATGAATTGGAAATTCCTGCTTTCATTCGCCGAAAGATGGGAAAATAGCCCCATACAAAATTCAATAAAATTCTTACAAAATAATCCTGAGTGCTCGGGATTATTTTTTTTGGGGTTTACCCTGTTGAATAATTTTGCTTTAGCAAAATAAAAAATGTACTCATTTTTTATTCAACAGGGTAAAGTTATCCACAGGTAAAAGAAGCATATTGTTGAATAAAAAAAAGTAGTATATAATAGAATTAGTAAATTATAAAACTTAAAAAACAAAAATGGATAACAAAAAAATAAAAATAGCCATAATTGTCGCAGTTGTAGTGATTGTTATAATTTCTATTGCGATAGTTTTGTTGGGAAGCAATAAAAACAAAACTCCTAATCAGTCAGAAGTGATTACTCCCACTAAAGTATCCGCACGAAAAGAAGTCAAGGAGGATAACATTCAAACTGTAGTTGGCAAGATTCTTTCTATCGATGCAAATGTTGAAAATATCGAAGTGGGTCTTAACGATGGCAGAAAACTAAATCTTTATATGCAATCAGGAGAATTTTCTGTTATAAAACAAGGAAAGAAAAAAGATGGAACTTTTGTCAATGAAACAATAGGACTTCTGGATGTGCCAAAAAATCAGGATGTGGAAATTCAATATAATGCGAAAAATGATGAACTGATAATGATCGTAGTTAATAAATTTTAATATAAAAATTCTAAAAATAAATCTATGAAAAAAAAGGTCATTATTCTATCAATTTTTGCTTCAGTATTTTTTTTGAATGTTTCTTTTGTTGGAGCGGTTTCTTGTGCTCCGGGAGACCTATGTTCCGATAATCAGACTGATAGTTGCAAATATTGCAGTGAATCTAATAAATATAATGGCGGAGCTGGATATGTAAAAGGAGGTATATTGAAGGGCATTTGTAGTATTACTAATGGTTCGTCTTGCACAATGGATGCTGCTTGCTGGACAAGCAGTGGTGTTTTTAGTAGCACAGTTGGATCAGAAAGTGCTACGGCAGTAGATTGCTGCAGTTCGAGCAATTGTACTGGAGGCAAGATTTGCGAAAAAGGCAAATGTGTTGATGCTGGATTAGGAATAACACCAACAACGCCGATAGCTTCAGTAGTGAAGCCAACCGCTATTATGGAAGATCCTACGGCAACTTCAGTTACGGGAAAAGGAACTGCGACAAATGGTGCAAAAATTACAAAAATTAGAATATATAAAGACACAAGTGGTTGCGGAAGTGATCCGAGAGTTCATTTGGATGGTTGCACTGGCACAAGTCTTTTTGAAGGTGTGCCTAAAACAAACAGTGGAAACATCTGGTCTGCAAAAGTTGATTTTGCTGGCACTGTCACAAAAGAAACTAAATATTCAGTGAAAGTTCAAGATGATAAGGGTGTTTGGTCGGGCTGTGTTAGTAAAATATTTGCCACCACTACGGGAGCCGACCCAGAAAGCGGTTTTGGCACGGGAGGTGATACCTCTAAAGGCACTGATCTTTTTACTTGTTCTGGTTCGGTGCCTTATGGAGGTGAAAAATGTCCAAATTCGAAAACGAATACATCGACAGTGCAAAACAGTTGGACAAACGTAGGAACATCAGTTTCAAGTTGTGGAAGCACAGCTAGATGCGAATATTATACTACCGGAGTCACTAACAACCCAGTTATTTCACCTATTACTCCAGACCCAACAGCGCCTTCTTGCACTGCCACAGGTACTGGCAACACGCCTATTACTTCCGGTGATTCTTTTACGGTTAAATTAACAGCAAAAAATGCGAATAGTATTGGATGGTTGTGTTCTAATTTTGATTGTACTGGCTCTACTTGTAATTATGTGAAGGATTATACAGTTAAAAACACTCTTACTACTGATAAGTTAGATTCAGCTGGATCAATTAGCACGACGATGGCTTATATTAACAATGATAGCTCGATAAAAGTCAGGCGTTGTACATTTTATGTTTCAAATAGTGCTGGCAAAACGGGTGAATGTAGCAATAGTGTCGCAGTTAGGCCAAAGGAATCTGCTGAGAGCGCGACTAATTGTGGTGATGCTAATGATTTGGCTTTTAGCAGTGAAGCAACATATGCGGATAACAAACTGGGAGGAGAAAGTCTTTGCAAGGATAATGTTCCTATCATTTCCCCTGGTCCTACTCCTTGGGCTGAAACAACAAATAATGAATATTCCAAAGAAACAACCTGGAAGTGTGGAGGCGGGATTGATGTCAATGATTGCAAGGCATATTTAGAAAAAACAACTGAGGAGGTGAATGATGGTGATGGAACTGTTGTTGATGCGGATGTTTCTGGAGGAGAAATAGGTATTTCTCTTGTGGACTTATGCGGAACAGCATCAGGCAATAAACAAAAAGAAGTTTATGGCAGTGGTCTTGGAGGGAAATCTTTAGCCGGACTAATTCTTTGCTCCGATAAAGCCAATCCAGAAGTTGGTCCTAGCAGTGCTTTGCCAACAGCATATCCAGCTATGGGGAGTGGTGAGGTTTCATGGTGGTGTGTAGATAAAAATGACTCGACGAAAAGAATAAAATGTGCTATGGAGGTGAATGGTAATGGAAGTCCTCAATCTGAAGTTGCAACTATGGGAAATGTAGTTTGCAATGAGGGATCTGTCGGTTCTTGTTCTGTGGCAAGTGGATCAAGTGCAAGTATAGGAGATTTTTCAAGAAATGATTGTAAGATTGCTTGCGAAAAACAACTTACTTCTGCAGGATGCTTTATATCACTAGCAGGAGTAGCAACAACAGCAACAGCGCCTTGCTATTGTAAGGCTGGAGGAGAGGTAGCTTCTCCAGTGAATGGTGGTATATTATTTTTTGGTGGAAATTGTTCTTATACTCCCTCAGTATTAATAAATTCTTCCAATAATACGGATACTTCTACAGCTATTTCTGAAAATGATACAAATAGTAATAGCTTTCCTGATGTTTCCAATACCAATACAAACATTTCTGATGCAACAAAAAATGAAATTATTCAATCTAAAAGTAGTCAATTTTGTGGTACATATGCCAGAGAATGGGGGATAAATGAACAATGGCCAACCTCATGGAAAGACTTAAATGCTTCTGGAGGTCTCTGCAAAGTTGATAATAGAAATACTGATACTAGTAAGAATGTCATCTATCTTATTAAGGAGTATCCTATAAATCCCCCAACTAGTAAAAATCCTGCAATATGGAGTTGTTGGCAAAATGATTCATCAACGATAATCCCTTGTATAGCAACAAGAAAAGGTGACGCTACTACCGATATAGCTAGAGCTAAGGAGGATACTCAAGGAGAATGTGGAACAGCTAGTAGTTATTACGACGGAAAAGCAAGGGAATCTGAATTTACAGGGCGAACATTTTGCAACCGAGGAGTACCAGAATTTTATAATGAAGAACCAGTGGTTAGTATAACTGATTATAATGACACATCACAATTTCCTTTTCCAACGGAAGAAAGGGGTCGTACAAAATGGACTTGTCTTGGAACACAAAAAAATTCTGGACTTTGTGATGCTACTATAATAAAACATGGAGACAGTGTTTGGAGGACGGTTGCTACAACTGCTACTAAGGTGGCGGTTGCTGTTGCTGCTGTTTATGGTTTTCCATTAATATTTAGTGCTGAAATTTCTGCACAAATTGATGCTATGATGAATGCTTATGGGTGGGCTAATTTTGCTGGAAGCACTGCCAATACTCTTCAAACTGGGAATATCGATCTGAATACTGGAGCTGCAGTAATAAATGAGGGACTGAAGTATTAGATATATGATATAAATAATTGTAATAAAATATAAAAAATATGAATTATTATTTATTAGCCTTAAAAAAATACGCAGTATTTAGCGGTAGAGCAAGTAGAAAAGAATACTGGATGTTTTTTCTGTTTAATGTTATTTTTTCTATCCTAGCAATAATATTGGATAATATTTTTAGCATAACCATAAAAGGTATTGGTTATGGTCCTATATATATTTTGTTTATGTTAGCTATGATTATCCCAGCTTTGGCTGTTTCAGTGAGAAGATTACATGACACAGGAAGAAGTGGCTGGATGTATCTGCTAGTTTTTATTCCTATTATTGGTACTATTTGGTTTTTAGTACTAATGCTTACTGATAGTGATCTTGGAGAAAATGCATATGGGCAAAATCCAAAGGGTATATAACTAGTGCTTAATAAAAATTTATCCACAACTTCCCAAAAACAGTTCCAAATTTTCGGAACTGTTTTTTTGTGGGATATTGTGGTATAATAAAAGTAGTAAATTTTAATTCACTCCATGGAATACGGACTTATAAAATAACTAAAAAAAATCAGAGAATTACGACCCAGTATTTTCTGAAGTTTATTATATAATTATTCCACGGGGTAAAAAAAATAAATGAAAAACAAAACTATCCAAATTATCATCATCATTGGAGCAATTGTTCTGGCAGTTATTTTAATGCTAGCTATAGTAAGCAAAAAAACCAAAAATCCTCCGGTTCTTAATGAAAATAAGATTAGTGAAAATAATGAGCAAGATAGAAAACAATTAGAAATTCAGAAAAAAATAGAAACCGAAAATATTAAATTAGGTGTCAGAGCTGTTGTAGATTCTATCGGTAAAGAAACTTTGAATGTCACTACGCTGGACGGAAAAGAATTGGAGCTTAAGATTCTTCCGGATAAAATTCTTGATTCTGTAAAAAGCACAGATGGGCCAGTAGAAATTGATAGTAAAGGCAATGCTGTGAAAAAGGGCACTGTTTTTATGAAAAAAAATGGAGATACTTTGGAAGAAATTAAAGATTTCAAATTAGAAAAAATTTCTCAAGGTCAAGAAATTGGCATTGTCTATATGACTCTTAGCAAAGAAGCAGTTCAAATAACAGTAGAATAATTAAGTTAATAAATATTTTTAAAATAAAAAAAATGAAAAATAAAAATCTTTTCTTGATTATGTGTATAGGACTAGCTATTTGTGTTTTTAGTCCGACAAATTTTGCCAAAGCTGGTCCATTGACTTGCGGGGGAGACAAAACCGAAGCTGATTGCACAGCAGTTGGAGGAACCGTTGTGACTACCGGAGGATGCACTAGTTGCAGTATCTCTGGAAATAGTTGTCCAACCGGCATGATTAAATATTTGGATTGGAATTATTATGCTTCAAATACTTGCGGTAGCATTGAAACCGTTTCAAGAACAGGTAATTGCGGAACACAAACTGTGACTTCAGAATCTTGTACGACAAAGGCTAGTGGATGGCGTAATTCAAAAAACTCTGACAGTTGCTATTATATGAAAGTGCATGATGAAAAATCATTTTCTCCATCTTCTGATCCATGTCCTAGCACATGTGGCGATGATGATTCTTATTGCAGGTCCTATTTATATGCCGCATCATGCAAACTAAGGCAGGTTTGTGATTGCTCAAATGGAAGTATTGAATATAATTCAAGACTTTATCGGGAAAGTGAAACTTGTTATTCTACAAAAAGTAAAGTAGCCTGTATTGGCTCAGGAACACCTTCTTCTGCAATTAGTTGTACTGGCTCCGTTCCTGCAAATGGAGTAAAGTGCTCAAATGATGATACGGGACTAACAGCTAATTTAGCTTGGTCAAGTGTAGGAACTTCCTCTAGTGGTTGTACAATAGACAGAAAATGCGAATACTATACGCCAGCTAATGCAACAAGTGGGAATACATCATCCAATAAAATAAGCACAAATATAATTCTTCCGACGCCAACCATTAATTTGTGCGGACCAATAGTTTTACTTCAACCAATCATAGTGTCTGATGGATTGATAACAGGATATTATGATTCTACTGCGAGTTCATTTAATGTTGCCACGGGATTTTGTTCTAGCGATAGCGTTCTCGTTGATGACACTACGGGTCTTGTTCGAACAAACTTGCCTGTTTTTCCTACTACTCAAGGAGGATTAGTAAGGTGGACTTGTGCTTCAAAAAGTGATTCAACAAAAATTAAATGCGCAGTATTTAGGAATCGCAATAGTCAATAAAAAAGTTATCCACAGCCTCAAGAAAAACAGCCAAAAATAGGCTGTTTTTTGGTACTTGGCAGATTTTTCGCTTGTGGTATAATGATATTACTATATACAATATATAGGGTAAAAGTTAAATTTATCAATAAAAATCATGATTTGTCCATTTTGCAATCACAATGATACTAAGGTCGTAGATTCGCGTGATACCAATGACGGGAAAATAACGCGTCGAAGAAGAGAATGTTTGAAATGCAATGCGCGTTTCAGCACCTATGAAGAAGTGGAGCTCCTTCGCTTGGCAGTTGTGAAAAGAGACGGTTCAAAAGTTGATTATGATAAAAATAAAATTGAAGTGGGTGTGCGTCGAGCACTCACTAAAAGACCGGTGTCAGAAGAAAAGGTTGCAAAACTTTTAGGAGACATTGAATATGAAATTGGGTCAAATGAAAAGCCGGAAATTACCACGCGCGAAATTGGAAAAATAGTTCTCAAAAAACTCCGAGAATTAGATGAAGTGGCCTATGTCCGATTTGCCAGCGTTTATAAATCATTTGGAAGTGTAGAGAGTTTCAAAAAAGAGTTAGATTCGTTTGATAAGTAAATTTACGAAATTACGAATTAAGCGAAAATACTAATTCGTAAATTAAGATGTAATTAATTTTTTTTAACATAATCCTATGGGAAGCAAAACAAAAATCAAAAAAGGGGCAAGGGGAATAAAGGGGGAAAAGGGGAAAGAGAAAAAAGCTAGAGTAAAAAGCAAAATCAGAAAAGTTGTCAAAAGAAGTGGGGAAGTAGTGCCGTTTAATCAGAAAAAGATAACGGAAGCTGTTTACAAAGCTTTTTGTGAAACTAGAGAAGCTGGCAAAAAGGAAGCCAAGCAAGTTTCGGATAAATTAGTCCAACTACTCAACAAAAATTTCAAACCAGGTTACATTCCGCAAATTGAAGAAATTCAAGATTTAGTGGAAAAAGTTTTGATGATTTTAGATTTCGATGAAACGGCCAAAGCCTACATCATCTATCGTGATAAGCGAGGCAAACTTCGCGACACGGAAAGTTCACTTTCCGAAGCAGTGGATTTGATTGAAAGTTATATCAAAGAAATCGACTGGCAAGTCAAGGAAAATGCTAATATGGCTTATTCTTTGCAAGGGTTGAATAATTATGTTTCTTCAATCGTTTCTAGTAAATATTGGATGGACCGAGTTTATCCAAAATCGATCAAACGCGCCCATGAAGAAGGAGATTTTCATATTCACGATTTAGACAAAATCGCGGCTTATTGTTGCGGTTGGGATTTGCAAGATCTTCTGACAAAGGGTTTTACCGGAGTTTCTGGAAAAATTTCTTGCAAACCACCAAAACATTTCAAAGCAGCTTTGGGACAAATGGTGAATTTTTTCTATACCACGCAAGGTGAAACCGCGGGAGCACAAGCTTTTTCCAATTTTGACACATTGATGGCGCCGTTTATTCGTTATGATAATTTAGATTATCCAGCAGTTAAGCAAGCAATGCAAGAATTTATTTTCAATCTCAATGTTCCAACTCGCGTTGGTTTTCAAACTCCCTTTACCAATCTTACGATGGATATGACTTGTCATCCAACCTACAAGGATCAAAATGTTATTATCGGTGGAGTGCCACAAAAAGAAAAATATGATGAGTTTCAAGAAGAAATGAATTTGATCAATCGAACTTTTGCCGAAGTAATGACCGAGGGAGATGCCAGCGGAAGAATTTTCACTTTCCCGATTCCAACTTATAACATCGACAAGAATTTCGATTGGAATGACAAGCGCTTTGATCCAATTTGGGAGATGACAGCCAAGTATGGCATTCCATATTTTGCCAATTTTGTGAATTCCGATATGAATCCGGAAGATGCTAGAAGTATGTGTTGTCGACTCAGACTTGATAATCGCGAATTGCACAAAAGAATGGGCGGACTTTTTGGTGCGGCGCCACTCACTGGATCAGTTGGTGTGGTGACGATAAATCTTCCCCGCATAGGATATCTTGCTAAGGACAAAAAAGATTATTTCAAAAGATTGGACGAGCTTATGGACATTGCCAAAGAAAGTTTGGAAACAAAGAGAAAAATAGTGGAAGCTTTTACTTTAAAAGGGCTCTATCCATATTCTAAATTTTATCTGGAAAATATTTTCAAACGCCGTGGTTCATATTGGGGCAATCATTTTTCCACAATCGGTTTGGTTGGAATGAATGAATCATTGGTAAATTTCATGGGAGAAAAAACATCCAGCAAGAAAGGTTTGAAATTTGCCGAAGAAATCTTGACTCATATGCGAGAAAAAATGATCAAATATCAGGAAGAAACCGGCAATCTATATAATTTGGAAGCTACTCCTGCGGAAGGCACATCATATCGCTTAGCACTCAAAGATCAAAAACGTTTTCCAAAAATGATTTTTGCTAATAATGGTGCAGTAGAAAAAGGAGCTCAGCCTTACTACACCAATTCTTCACAATTGCCAGTGGGACACACGGATGATATTTTTGAAGCACTGGATTTGCAAGACAGCTTACAAACTAAATATACTGGCGGGACGGTGTTACATGGATTTTTAGGAGAAAGAATTTATGACATTGAAACGACCAAAAATTTAGTCAGAACTATTGCTAGTAAATATCATCTGCCATATTTCACTCTTTCTCCGACTTTCAGTGTTTGTCCACATCATGGCTATATTGAAGGGGAACACAAGACTTGTCCAAAATGCGTAATTGAACAAAAATGTGAAGTCTATTCTCGAATCGTGGGCTATATCCGACCAGTGGAACAATGGAACGCTGGTAAAAGTGAAGAGTATAAAGATCGCAAGGAGTTTGTAGTAGTAAAGAAATAAAATAAATTTAAATAAAATTAATTATTAAAACAAAAAAAATATGAAAAAACAAATATGTCATGATTGCAAAAAAGAATTGGAAAACAATGATGAAGTTGCAAAATATGAAACAAATAGCGGAGAATTTTTCAAATGCCGAAAATGTCATGAAGCTGATTCAGTACTGCGAAATTTTCAAGAAACGGAAGTCTATTCTCGTATAGTAGGCTATATCCGTCCTGTGTCGCAATGGAATGCCGGCAAAGCTGAGGAATATAAGGATAGAAAAGAGTACAAACCAGCAACCTGCTGTTAATCAAAAAAAGATAGTGGGGCAATCCCGAGTACTCGGGATTGCCCTATTTAAAACTATGGTCATCGGTGGCTTTCAAAAATTGACACTTATTGATTATCCGGGCAAATTAGCCACGACGGTTTTTACTAGTGGCTGTTCTTTTCGTTGTCCTTTTTGCCATAATCCAGAATTAGTCGTAGGTACGACAAATTTTGCTTCTTCGCAAAATAATTCAGAAAAAGAATTTTTTGAATTTTTGAAAAAAAGGAAAGATAAACTACAAGGCGTGTGTATTACGGGAGGAGAACCAACCATTCAACTGGATATTATTGAATTTATAAAAAAGGTTAAGAGGTTGGGATTTTTGATAAAACTCGATACTAATGGTAGTCGGTCGGATGTGCTCAAGAAAATTATTGATTTGAAATTAGTGGATTATATTGCAATGGATATCAAAAATCAGCCAAAGAATTATCTAAAAACCGTCGGTATTGCAGAGACGCAAAATTTTGCGTCTGTACTGGATCGAGTGAAATTAAGTGTTGATTTGATAATGAACAGTAGGATTCCCTATGAATTTCGCACCACAGTCGTTCCGGGGATTCATACTCAGAAAGATTTTTTGGAAATTGCCAAATGGATCAAGGGCGCGCGTGTTTATTGGCTTCAAAAATATGAGGAAACTAAAATTTTGGATCAAAATTTGAAAAAGAAAACAAAGAATAAAACGATTGACTTGGAAAAAATCAAAGAAAAAATTGAGAAAAACTTTACTCAAATGGGTATTAGATAATTTTTATAAATTGTTATATAATTAATCTATGGTAGAGAAAAGTAAATCAACCGGCATATTAGTTTTTATCATCAATGCGCTTTTGCTCGTCATTGGTTTTTTGATAATTAAAAACAAGGACAATGATAGATTGCTAGCACAAAAAGAAGCGCTTTTGAGCACTGGCTCAATTGATCCAAAAATTTTAGAAACACAAAATGCAATTTTTCAGGATAGAGAGACAAAGCTAAATAGTCAAAACAATTCTCCCAAACAAACAAAGCAAGTGGATAATGTGACGGCCAAAACTACGACGACTAGCACTCCATCGCCAGCCAAAAAGACTACTACAAAAACCAAAACATCATAAAAAATATTATGAAAAAATTTTTGAAATTTATTTTTATACTCCTGATCCCTGTGCTTTTTGCGACAAATTTTTATTTTGTCAAAGCGGATGACGATAATGAAACTGAGGAAAGGAATGAGGAAGGAGACGAAGAAGATGATGAGGATTACAAACCACAAACTACAACAAAAACTATTATTACTCAGCCTTCAGTTTCCACTAAAGTTGAAACCACGACAAAAACTACAATCCATAAGGATAGTGACGGTGATGGGATTTTGGATGAAACTGATCCTCATCCGGCAATTTCAGAAATTTATATCGTAGAAGACAATAACAAAAACGGCATAGTGGATAAATTCGAATAAATGAATTCAATTTTTTCGCAGGAATTTAGGGCGCTTGGCACGGAGATAAAAATATTTTTGGTTATTGATAAGGAAAAAAATATTGAAGATGCTAAGGATATTCTGGAAGAGATAAAAAAAATATATCAAGACAAAGAAAAAATTTTCAGTCGGTTTATTGAAAAAAGTGAACTTTCAAAATTAAATGAAAATCTTGGAATTTTCAAAACTGCCTCGGAAGACATCCTGTTTTTAGCACAAAAATCATTGGAATACTACAAGGAAAGTGGAGGTTATTTCGACCCGCGGATACTGGAAATCTTGGAAAATGTAGGCTATGAAAAAGATTTTAGGATTAACACTTTTTCCCAAAAGGAAATTGAAAAAGACAAAATTTTTCCAAAAAATAAATTAACGGATGACTTGAAAATAAAAGACGACCAAGTTTTTTTTGGACAAAGAATGGATTTTTCCGGAATCGCCAAGGGTTATATCACTGATTTGATTTCGCAGTATCTCGAAAACTCCGGCTGGCAAAATTTCTTGGTTGATTCTGGCGGAGACATTTTTGCCAAAGGGAAAAATGAAAGTAAAGAAAGTTGGGGGATAGAGGTCGAAGGGATTTCGCAGGATAAGATTATTCTAAATTTAGAAAATTCAGCTGTGGCGACTTCGGGTATAACCAGAAAAAAATGGGAAACTAGTGGCGAAAAATATCATCACTTAATTAATCCTTTGCGTCCATATGATTTTTCTTTTGATTTGAAATCAGTGACGGTGAAAGCTGAAATTTGCGAAAGAGCCGATGTTTTAGCTAAGGTGCTATATCTCATGGGGCAAAAAAGAGGAATGGAATATGCTAATCAGAAAAAAATCCCAGCAATTTTTTTGGACTATCGAGGGAATGTATATTTATCAGAAAAAATGAAACAAATAATTTGATTTACGAAAATACGAATTAAACGAAATTACTAATCCTTATTATCTTTATTCGCCCGCCTGCCGGCGAGGCAGGTAATTTAGCTAGATTCGTACTTTAGTAAACTATAAAAAATGAAAAAACAAATATTTATATTAGCAATAATTTTATTTTTTTTCATATTTAATTTTAATTTTTCGAAAGCAGAAGAAAAAAAAGTTGACTACGGAAACGATGTTATTACGGACAGCGACCTGGACGGGCTCACCGATGAAGGGGAAAAACAAATTTATACTACTGAGCCAAAAAATCCCGACACTGATAAGGACGGGATAATAGATGGAGCAGAAGTTATGACTGGAAATGACCCGCTAGACAGTGCTTCACCATCAATCGCAGAGGTCTACAGCGCAAATTTAGCAGAAATCGAAGTTCCTTGGGGGTGGTATCTCACGCGTGCCAGCGCGCTAATTGGATTTTTTCTTTTGTATCTTTCGATATTTTTTGGAATTGCTATTCGAAACCCACTACTTCGAAAAATAATTTCACCCATTTATTCTTTGGACATTCACGGTTGGATTTCAGTGCAAGCTCTGCTGTTTGCTTTGCTTCATGGAGTGAGTTTGCTTTTTGACAAATTTCTCGCCTTTAATTTGGCTAATATTTTCGTGCCATTTTTTCCTCTTTCAGAGAGCGCAACTAAAGTTGGCGTAGAACCAATTTATCTTGCAATGGGAATCATCTCTCTCTATTTGATGTTGATATTAATAGTCAGCTCATATCTTCGAAAATTTATCAATTTTCGTGTCTGGCGACTCATCCATTTTTTCAATTTAGTTTTGTGGATTTTTGTGATTCTCCATGCACTTCAACTTGGAACGGATATGAAAAATTTGATTGTGCGAAATATTTTTATTTATGCCAATGCATTTTTAATGCTTCTCTTTGTGGTTAATATAATTTCTAGAATTTTCAACTCAATCAAGCAAAGAATCAATACAGCCTAGTTTAAATACTACCGTATTCTAGTATACGGTAGTAAAATAAAAACTAATTTTTATGAGAATTTATGTTAAAGTCATTCCTCGTTCTTCCAAAAATGAGGTAGTTAAAATTTCAGAGGGGGAATATAAAGTTAAAATAACTGCACCACCAGTTGATGGCGAGGCCAACAAAATGCTGATTGAAATTTTGGCAGAACATTTTGATGTGCCAAAAAGTCTAGTGTCGATTATCGGTGGCAAATCTACGCGAAAAAAACTGGTGGAAATAATTTGAAAAAATTTTACAATAAAAAAAGTGCATATTGCTTTGGGAGTCAATATGCACTCGGGGTAGATTCCACTGTCTTAGTAGTAAGATAAGATAACTTTCTATCTTTCCCAAAATATTATTACTAAGCTTGTAAACCGTAAAGAGGATACTGCGTAAAGAAGGATATCCTCACGGCGAACTCCCTATTGTATGATTTGCCCATTCATACAACCGCCTCGCTAAAACTGTCATAAGCACCTTCTTGCTCCAAGGGGAATACTACAAAGATGACAGTTTGTCGTTCCTACTCAACTAGACGTAGGCGGGTTTGTTTTATTTTTTGTCATTTTTTGATTTAATGGAATAGTGGGAGAACTATCCCATCTAAAATTAGGCAAAACCGCTATGAAAGTTCATAACGCACCTCCTTTTTTATTCAATAGCTTAATTGCTAATGAACCGAATATCCTAACATAAAAAATACTTAAAGTCAAGCATGACCAAATACCGTATATTTTTCATTTTTTCCTTATCTTTTATCGGAGGCATAGCAATTGCTTCTTTTTATTATCCGCAGATATTAAGTGCTAGTTTATTTTATTTTTCTTTTGTTTTCACGCTTTCTATTGTGGCAGTATTTTGGGAAAATAAAAAAGTCGTTCTTTTTGGTTTTGCTTTGGGATTTTTTGTTTGTGGTTTTTGGCTCGCAAATTTGAGATTGGAAAAAATAAAAAATCTGAATGCAGACAAGCAGAATTTTTCGGGCATAGTTATGATTTCCAAAGAGCCAGTGATGAAAGAAAAAATTCAGCAACTTATTCTTGTTTCGGCTGACAACAAGAGGGAAAAATTTTTGCTTAACGCTAGTATTTATGAAAAATACAATTATGGCGATAGGCTAAAAATAAATTGCGTTCTTGAAAGGCCGAAAAATTTTGATGAAAACTTTGACTATCAAATGTATTTGGCGAAAGACGGGATTTTTTATGAATGCAAAAATCCGAAAATAGAAAAGTTAGAAAAAAATAATGGCAACAGATTTCTGGCAGTTTTGATATCAATTAAAAATAACTTCAATGAAAAGATAAATCAATTAATTCCCGCACCAGAGTCCGGACTTCTCTCGGGTCTTCTTTTGGGTGGAAGCAACCAATTGTCAAAAGAGGTGAAAGATAATTTTTCACGCACGGGGATGACGCACGTTGTGGCGGTGTCTGGATATAATGTGACAATTATTGCTGAATATTTGATGCTTCTGGGAATATTTTTGGGACTGTGGCGACGGCAAGCTTTTTGGTTTGCAGTGACTGGGATAATTCTTTTTGTGATTCTCACGGGACTTAGTGCTTCGGCTGTGCGGGCGGGGCTGATGGGCGTGCTTCTCATTTGGGCCATGAAAAATGGTCGATTAGGGAATACTCAGAATGCTATCTTGTTTTCTGCTTGCGTTATGCTCTTGGCTAATCCGCTCCTTCTTCGCTGGGACATCGGCTTTCAACTTTCTTTTCTAGCGACAATCGGCATAGTTTATCTCTATCCATTTTTCGAAAATTATTTTTTGCATCTTGTAGAGACGAGGCACTGCCTCGTCTCTTCAGTTGCAGAAATTCTTTTCCTTTCACTTTCCGCGCAGATTTTTGTTTTGCCAATTATTATGTTCAATTTTGGAACACTTTCGCTTATTTCACTTTTGGCGAATATCCTAATTTTGCCTATTATCCCACTCACAATGCTTTTGGGTTTTGTGGCAATTATGTTTAGTTTTGTTTTCGAACCAATCGCAATCATTTTTTCTTGGCTGACTTATCTACCTTTGAAATATGAAACAGTCACTATAAATTATCTGGCTAGTTTGAAATATGCTTCAATTGAAATGAAAATTGCGTGGTGGGGAGTGGTGATTTGGTATATAATTTTAGTAGGAATTGTTGTAATTTTAAAAAAGAAAATTAAAAATTAATGCATATTTTGGAAGAGGTAAAAATATTTGACAAAAAGGATAATACGTGCTTAAATAGTAGGCCTATCTATTTTCATATTTCATGCAAAAACCAAACAATCAATCTGAATGATAAAAAGGGGGGGGATTATGGAAAACAAGAAACTGGCAATATTAGTGTCGATCCTTAATAAATTGTGGAAATTTTCATGGCCGATTATCAGGAGGGCCCACTGGGAACATTGGGTCATTCTTGTTTTGAGTATGTTTATTTTCATACAAAACTTTAATTGGATTTTCTCAGGAGGCGAAATATCCAAAGAAAAAAAAGAAGTGAAAGTAGAAAGGGTATGTGGCCTTGATTCTGTCGCGAGTTTGCCGTGCAGGGGTCAGCTAAATGTTGATTTTGACATTTTGGCTGATATTGACAAAGCCCGGTTACTCCTGGAGGGAAATGAGGCTGGCTTTACTCTTGGGCGAAAGGAACTTTACAAATTTAAAGACTGTAAGGTTCAAAAAAAAGTACCAATAAAAAAGAGAAAGGGGAAATTTAAGATCGTTACAGTAAAGGGTAAATGCAAACAGACCTGGACAGTTCCATACTTAAAAGACTACAATGTTCTCCTGGCAGTGGAAAATGTGAATGAGCGTATTATCAAACTCATTCGTATTCCCGCTAAGGGTAAGGGCCTAGTCAAAGGATTTGGAATAGATAGGGGAAATCCTAACGGAGTGAACACTGAATTTGAAGTGACTCACCCGGAGGGATTTATAGTCCTTGGTCTTCGTCGGGTTGTTCAATTTGATGGAAAGTATAAGGAGGTTGTTTATACTCCTTACACCAAAGAGTTAGATATCCCAGCAATCCGTCAACGCGGCCTAGAATATCTTCAGGATAAAATTCTAGCTGCGAAGAATGAACTGGCCTCTCTTGGGGTTAGGTCACACGCTTTTTCAGGTGAGAATGTTTCTGAGGTTGTCCCAACGGAGGTGTCCTTATGCTTAAGCATTATCGAGCATATTGATCCCGCAAGATTTCTACGAGGGGAATCTTCAGAAAGTCTGACGAATGAAGTTCTAACGATCGTTGGGGCTAATGGGAATCTTGCTTATCGCTATTCAATTTCCAAATCGAAAGCAAGAGGACTTTTTCAATTTATCCCCAAAACCTATAGGAACTTAAAGGGGATCTATCAGGAAGCTCGTTTGACTCCTGATTTTATTGAGGGGATGGAAAATCACTTCAATGGAGCAAAAGCGTCGCTCCTTCTTTTTGATAGTGATCTTGCCTATCTTAGCCCAAAATATCGGGAGAAGTTAAGGAATTCCCCCGAAGATATGGGGAAATACTTGGCAGCTGCTTACAACTGTGGTTCTCCGCGGGCCGCCAAATCAATAAATTCAGGAGGAGCATTACCCGAGGAAACTCGTGTATATCTTCTCAAATTTGGGGAGATTTGGAACCTCCTAAATCGATAACGTTCGACAAAAGAGACTGACTGGTCAAAATGACAGTCAGTCTCTTTTCATTTATTCTCAGTGGTGAAAAGTGCTTTTGTAATATATAATTTTAGCAGGAGTAATTTATTTTTTGAGAAAAAAGAATGTTTCACAAAAAACACATTTATTTTTCCCTAATATTTCTACTAATAATCAGCTTAATTTTAGCTGGTGTTATTTGGCATTCTCAAAATCAAAAACTCAAGATTATTTTTTTCAATGTTGGACAGGGCGATGCCATCATGATTTCACAAGGGCAAAATCAGATTTTGATTGACGGTGGGCCGAGCGGACAAAAGGAAATGGAAAAATTGGGAAAATATATTCCATTTTGGGACAGAAAAATTGAGATAGTTATCGCGACTCATCCAGATCAAGATCATATTGGTGGACTCATTGATGTGATGAAAAATTATAAGATTGGCAAAGTGATTGATAATAGCGCCGAGAGTGATTCTCAAGTTTATAAAAATTATTTAGAAATAATTGAAAATAAAAATATCGAAAGATTGAAAGGCAAAGAGGGGATGAATATAAAAATCAAAGATGCTAATCTAGAAATTATCTATCCTGGTTTGATTTTGGATCCGCCAGCTGGCGGACCAAAAGATACAAATTCTGATAGTATCGTGGCAAAACTAATATATGGCCAAAATTCTTTTCTTTTTACTGGGGATTTTCCGCTAGAAAAAGAAAGCGCTTTATTGATCGATAAATTTGACTTAATCTCAAAAGTACTGAAAGTTTCCCATCATGGTTCAAAAAATGCCACCAGTCAAGAGTTTTTGAGTAAAGTTAGTCCATTTGATGCGATTATTTCTGTCGGCAAAAACAACAGTTATGGTCATCCGGCAGGAGAACTTTTGGAGCGTCTCAGAGCCAAAAAAATAAATATTTTGCGAACAGATGAAAAAGGCGACATTGAATATATTTGCAAAAATCTCTTTTCTTGCCAAATGGCTAATTAAATGATAAGTTATATATATTAGTAATTAAGTTAAATTATAAATCTATGCCAGTAGCAAGACAACGTCACACAAAAGCCCGAAGAGACAGAGCTAGAGTTCACTACAAGCTTAAATCAAAGGATTTGATTGCTTGTCCTAACTGCAAAGCCAAAATAGAAGGACATATCGCTTGTCCAAAATGTGGATATTACAAAGGCAAGGAAGTGATAAACACAATGAAAAAGGTTAATAAAAAGAAAAAATAAAAATGGCTAATCGTCATCTTTCGAGATCAATTGCGATGCAATGTCTCTATGAGTGGGATTTCAACAAAAAAGACAATTCCAAAATAGAGGAGATAATTTCAAAAAATATCAAAGAGTTCGGCCCTGGTATGGACGAAACTGATTTTTTGCATTCTTTGGTGGAAAATATAATAAAGAATGTGGACAAAATTGACCCACTGATTGAAAAATGCGCTCCGGAATGGCCACTTGATCAAGTGACGATAGTTGATCGCAATATTTTGCGTTTGGGAATTTACGAACTTCTATTTGGCAGTTATGAAGAAGTGCCACCAAAAGTAGCGATTAATGAATCTATTGAACTGGCTAAATCTTTTGGCGGAGAATCTTCCGGACGGTTTGTCAATGGTGTGCTTGGTACAATATACCGCGAACTCGGTGAACCCTTGAAAGATGACAGTACGAAGAAAAAAATAACCAATAAAAAAGAAGAAAAAATAAGCGAGAATAATAAATAAGTATTTTAATAATCAATAACCAAGAAACAAGATACAAATAAATTTCAATAATCAATTTCTAAAATTATATTTTTTTGATTATTGATTGTCGGAATTTGAATTTTGTTTGATAATTGCCTCTTGTATCTTGATTATTATAAACAGATGATTGAAGAATTAGCCAAAAAAATTGGTGTTAAATTTAATGATATTGATCTTTTGAAACAAGCGATGACACATCGATCGTATCTTAATGAGCATCGAGGTCATAAATTGGAACATAACGAGCGTTTGGAATTTTTGGGAGACGCGGTTTTGGAAATTGTTGTGACAGAATATTTATATAAAAATTATTCCAATCAAGAAGGGGAGCTCACTAACTGGCGAGCAGCCTTGGTTAATGGAGAAATGCTGGCAAGGATTTCCAAAAGATTAGGCATCGAAGAATATCTCCTAATGAGTCGCGGAGAAACTAAAGACACTGGACGCGCGCGCCAATATCTTCTGGCCAATGCTTTTGAAGCAATTACGGGCGCAATTTATTTGGATCAAAAAGAAAAAGGCTACAGCGCATGCCAAGAATTTATCATGAAAAATGTAGTGTGCGAATTGCCAAATATCATTGAGAACAAATTATATATGGATCCGAAATCTCGTTTTCAAGAAGAATCACAGGATAAGGCAGGTGTCACTCCGTCATATCGCGTAATCTCCGAATCCGGTCCAGATCACGACAAAAAATTTGTAGTCGGAGTATATTTGGCTGATGAAATGATTGCCAAAGGCGAAGGACAATCCAAACAAGAAGCCCAAAGAAACGCCGCCGAAAAAGGCCTTGAAGTAAAAGGCTGGTAAAAAAATAAAAAAAACAGTGTATCTAAAAAAACTCGAAATTTCAGGTTTTAAATCCTTTGCGTCGAAAACTACCCTCGACTTTTTAATTGACTCCAAAAATGGAACAAATCAAGGTATTACGGCGATTGTTGGTCCAAATGGTTCGGGTAAATCAAATATCGCTGATGCTCTTCGCTGGGTGATGGGGGAGCAGTCAATGAAAAATTTACGCGGAAAAAAATCTGAAGATATTATTTTTGCAGGAAGTGGAAAAAAAGCTAGACTTGGCAGTGCTTATGTCACGCTATATTTGGATAATAGTGACAAGAGAATTCCACTGGAATTTGAAGAAGTTTCAGTGACAAGAAAAATTTTTCGTTCTGGAGAAAGCGAATATTTGATCAATGGTTCACGAGTTCGCTTGCAAGATATTGTGGATATACTAGCTAAAGCGGGAGTGGGCAAAGAAAGTTATGCTGTAGTTAATCAAGGTATGGCCGACTCAGTACTCAACGCTACGCCATTTGAGCGAAGATCAGTCATCGAAGATGCGGCTGGCGTGAAACAATATCAAATCAAAAAAGAAAGATCTTTGCGTAAGCTTGATTCTACGCGTCAAAATTTACAAAGAGCTAATGAACTGATGGAAGAGATAAAACCGCACTTGCGAATGCTAAAAAGACAGGCGGATAAGGCAGCAGAAAGCGAGGGAGTATCGATAGAACTCTCAAATAAACAAACCAGATTGTTTTCCTATTTGTGGCATAATTTTCAGCGCGAAAGAAATAGATTAAACGAAGAAAAAGAAGAATCTGGCAGAATTCTCATCAATATGCAACGAGAAGTAGACAAACTTACGGATGAAATTGGCAATGAGTCGAAGGAGGAAAAAAATGAAATAAATGAAGCAAAACATCTTGAGTTGGAAAATAAACAAAGAGAACAAAGAAATAAACTGAATCAATTAGAAAGAGAACTTATCATAACCGAAGGACGAATTGAGATTGAAAAAGAAAAGCAAAAAAATGTTGAAATGATCAGAGAAACAGAAATTAGTTTGCCCAAAGAGCAATTAGTTGACAGGGCGTATATAAAAGAAAAACTGGAAGAAATAAAAAAGGAACAGGAAAAACTGATTGAAAAAATTGAGAACGCCGAAAAAATGGAGGATTTACAAGATATAAAAGAATTTGCCAGAGTTATCGCCCAGCGACTATATGATTTGAAAATAGAAATTGAAAAAGGGAAAAAGGCACAGAACGACACAGAATTAAAGACACAAAAAAACACAGAAGAAAACAGAACGACACAGAAAAAACAGGACTATGCAGAAAAATCTTTAGTGTTAATTGAACTGCAAGAAAGAATAATTAAGATTAGAGAGGATATCAAAAAGGCGCAAGAAGAATTGTTGCTGGCTGAAAAGGAAATGCAACAGGAAATTCTGTTGGATCGCGAAAAACGCAGGAAATTTTTTGAAATCGAAGGAAAATTAAGAACGAAACAAGACGAACTGAATAAACTCAAGGATAAATTTAATGATTCTAAAATTGCTCTAGCGAGAGTGGAAGTGCGCGAAGAAGATTTGAAAAATCAGATAAAAATTGAGCTGAGAAAAGAAGTGGAGGAATTAGTTCCTGTCGAAGGAGAAATAAATCGAGAAGCTCTAGAAAATGAAATATATAAATTAAAAATAAAAATGGAACAAATCGGAGGAATTGACCCGATGGTTATTGATGAATATAATGAAACCCAAAAACGTTTTGAATTTCTGGAAGGTGAATCAAAAGATTTAGAAGACGCGATTGTGTCTCTTCGAGAAGTGATAAAGGAGATGGATCAAAAAATTGAAGTGAAATTTGCGACTACCTATGAGGAAATAAACAAAGAATTTTCAAAATATTTCAGAATAATTTTCGGTGGAGGAACTGCTCATTTAACTAAGCTCAAAATTCAAACTTCTAGACGAAAAGCCAAAGAGGATTTAGTAGAAGGAGAGACTGAAAATAAGAATGAAAAAGAGGAGGCAAAAGAAGAAGAGAACATTCAGGAAGAAAGAAGCGAAATCGGAATTGATATTTCAGCTTGCCCTCCTGGCAAGAGAATTGCCAATCTCTCAATGCTTTCTGGTGGTGAAAGATCACTCACATCCTTAGCGCTTTTATTTGCGATAATTTCTCATAATCCGCCACCTTTTGCAATTCTAGACGAAGTTGAGGCAGCCTTAGATGAAGCTAATTCGCGTCGTTTTAGTCGAATTTTGCAAGAGCTTTCCGACAGAACTCAATTTGTCACAATTACTCACAATCGCGAAACTATGCGTCAGGCATCGCTTCTGTATGGCGTCACCATGGGCGAAGAAGGCATCTCAAAACTTCTCTCAGTTAAGTTGGATCAAATCGGGCAAGGGGGGAAGATCATAGCTAAATAGTTAAGGGTTATTGACAACTAGGAATAATTCCTATATCCTATATAAGTAATTGATTTGACCTGAGTATAACTTGGTTTATGCTTATTTTATTATTATGTTAACTATACGATTAGCCAGAGTTGGAAAAACGAATAAAGCTCAATATAAGATAGTTTTGCAAGATAAAACAGTTGCCCCCGGAGGGCGTCATGTTGAGATTTTGGGTGCTTATGATCCGCATTCAAAGCAAGCTGTACTGAAAGAGAAGAGAATCAAGGAATGGATTTCTAAGGGTGCTCAGCTTTCTGATACGGTGCATAATCTATTGGTGAGAAAAAAAGTTATAACGGACAAGAAAAGAACAGTTAAGTTGCCAGAAGTGAAAGTTGCAGAAGTCGCAGAAGTTCCAGCAACTGAAGCTAAGCCAGAAGAAGTTAAAGCTGAAGAACCTAAAGCAGAAGAAGTCAAACCAGAAGAGGTGAAGGCTGAAGAGGTGAAAAAAGAGGAAGTTTCCGCCTAAGGCGGATCAGCCTATGGCTGAAAAAGTAGAATAATTGTAAGTTTATAGATATAATTTTCCGCAGACCATAGGCATTCACGTAAGTCCTATGTAGGAAATAAAAATAGTTTATTTTTATTTTGGTCGACTGCGGAAAGTAGTCGTTTTTTAATGTAAATTTATGCAAACAAGATTACAAAAAGAAGAATTAGTGAAATCTCTCGCACAGAAACTAAAAGATTCAAAAGCGGTGGTTTTTTCTGATTTCAAAGGACTGGCTGTTAAGGATATGACAGTGCTTCGAAACGAGCTCCGTGAGAAAGGTATTGATTTCAAAGTGCTCAAAAAAACTTTGATTTCTATCGCGCTTAAGGACGCTGGAATCGAAATGGATTTGAAAAAAATGGAAGGACAAATTGCCATCGCTGTTTCGCAAGGGGACGAAGTGGAAGCTGCTAAGATCATCGCCAAGATGGCTAAGGTCAATGAAAATTTGAAAATTGCTGGAGGAATTTTGGGTAAAAAAATTCTTTCTACAGAAGAAGTAATGGCACTTTCCAAATTGCCAAGCAAGGACGAACTTTTGGCGAAACTAGTTGGAACATTGAACGCTCCTGTTTCAGGATTTGTAAATGTCCTAGCTGGAAATTTGCGAGGTTTAGTGCAAGTTTTGAAAGCAGTAAGTGAGAATAAGTAAATTAATTAGTTAACTAAAAAATATGACAGAAGAAAAAAAAGAAGAAGTAGTTGTTCCAGAAAAATTTAAGACACTTGTTAGCGAAATTGAAAAAATGAGTGTTTTAGATCTTTCAGAGCTCGTGAAGGTTTTAGAAGAAAAATTTGGCGTATCAGCTGCTGCTCCAATGATGATGGGAGCTGCTCCAGCTGCTGCCGGAGAAGCTGCTGCGGCTGAAGAAAAGAGTGAATTTGATGTTGAAGTGACCGCTTCAGGAGCTTCAAAAATAAACGTAATTAAGGCTGTTCGTGAAATAACTGGCCTTGGACTTAAGGATGCCAAGGATTTGGTAGACGCTGCTCCAAAGGTTATCAAAGAAAAAGTAACAAAAGCCGAAGCAGAAGATATGAAAAAGAAACTAGAAACTGCTGGTGCAACTGTAACTCTAAAATAAGCCATTTCGAATTTATTCGAAAAATTAAAACCCCGCCAAACGGCGGGGTTTTTAGTTGGATATAATGTTTTTTTATGCTAAGATTTAAGCAAATGGAAGAGAAAAAGAAAAAAAATTCAAAAAACAAGGCTTTTCTTACTAAAGAAATAAAGAAACTTTCAAAAAAGGTTAGTTTTTTTCTTGAAAAATTTTCCAAAAAAGAAGGCGTTTCTCAATCAAAGAGGGGAATGATTTCTAGGTTTTTTTTATATATTTTTTTATTTACAATTCTTATCTTTTTATTTTCTTTTATCTATATCTATTTCTTTGCTACTCCAAAAGCCAAGGAACTGCCAAATAGAGTTTCAAAGGGCACAACAATTATTTATGACCGAACAGGAGAACATATCCTTTATGAAATTTATGGTGAAAAAAATAAGAAAAATTTGCCACACGATCAAATTCCTGATGCCATTCGTGTTGCAACAATTGTTTCAGAAGATGCTTCTTTCTACGATCATATAGGAATTGATATCCCTTCAATTTTGCGGGCATTGGAAGTTAACATAAAAAACAAACAATTTCAACAGGGTGGATCAACAATTACCCAACAATTACCCAACAATTAGCCAGGAATGTTTTTTTGGATCGGGATAAAAATCTAAAAAGAAAAATTCTAGAATCGATTATCGCCATAAAGCTGGAGCGAAAATTCAGTAAAGACGAGATCCTGGACTTCTATCTGAATCAAATTCCGTATGGTTCGAATGCTTATGGCATTGAATCCGCCGCACAAACTTTTTTTGGAAAGCGGGCGATTGATTTGGCTTTGGATGAAGCAGCTCTTCTGGCATCGCTTCCCAAAGCAACAACCTTCTATTCTCCTTATGGAAACAATCAGACAGCCTTAATTTCTCAGCAAAAAAATATTCTTAGACAATTAGTGACTCTTGGGTTGGCTGACGAAAAAATGATTAAAGAAGCGTTGGGGATTGATACTTTGAAAAAAATTATACCCCCTAAGAAAAATATCCAAGCGCCTCATTTTGTTTTTTATGTTAAGGAATTTTTAGAAAAAGAATATGGAAATTTAGATTTGGAAACGGAAGGTTTGAAAATTTATACTACGCTTGATTATGATATGCAAAGAAGAGCTGAGGAATCAGTGCGTCAAGGCGTGGAAAACAACAAGAAATATGGGGCAAACAACGCTTCATTAGTTGCAATTTCTCCTAAAACAGGGGAGCTCCTCGCGATGGTGGGAAGCAAAGATTATTTTGATTCTTTAATTGACGGGCAAGTGAATATCGCGACCAGTCCTCGCCAACCAGGGTCGTCATTTAAGCCGTTTGCTTATGCCAAGGCTTTTGAAAAAGGTTATCAACCGGAAACATTAATTTGGGATGCGCCGACAAATTTTGGTCCAGATGGGTCGGGCAAAAATTATATACCAAATAATTATAATGGAAATTTTAGCGGACTTGTTTCTATGCGTCAGGCCTTGTCATCGTCGCTTAATATTCCCGCAGTCAAAACTCTGTATCTAGCCGGAATAAATGAAACGATAGATTTGGCTGAGAGTTTGGGGATTTCCACATTGGAAAATAGGAGTCGCTTTGGACTCTCGCTTGTTTTGGGTGGTGGAGAAGTGAAGTTGCTTGAAATGACTTCGGCTTTTTCAGTTTTTGCCAATGACGGAGAAAAAAACCAACTCAAAGTTATTCAAAAAATTACTGATCAGAAAGGGAATATTAAAAAAGAATATTCCAATGAAAGTAAGAATGTTTTGGAGAAGGAAGTCGCTAGAAAAATAAATTCTATTCTTTCGGACAATTCTGCTAGATCGGCTGTTTTTGGCAGTAACACCCCTTTGGCGTTTAAGGATTATGCGGTGGCGGCAAAAACCGGGACAACTCAAGAATTTCGCGATGCTTGGACGGTTGGATATACGCCTAATATTTCTGTTGGAGTTTGGGTTGGTAATAATGACAACACCCCTATGAAATATGGTTCGGATGGGATTTTTGTGGCCGCTCCTATCTGGCGAAATTTCTTGAATAAAGAATTACCTAATTTGCCCAAGGAAAATTTTGGTTCGTATGAAAAAATTGTTTCTTCAAAGTCTATGATTACGGGAAATGTTTCCGGAGAAATTAAGTATTATAAAATAGCTTCTGGCAAAAAAATTTCCGAAGATAAATCAAAAAAATACAAAGCTTCGGAAGTGCGCCAACAAATCGAACCGGAAAAACATTCAATACTTTTTTATGTGAATAAAGATTTTCCCCTTGGTCCGGAACTTCCGAACTACAATGACCCAATGTTTGTTCGTTGGGAAAAAGGGATAAATCAAGATTTTGAAGAGGGGATTTTTGATTTTAATCCTATAAATTAAAAAAATCATCTTTGGTGGATGATTTTTTTTCTTAGCTATTCAACTCAAAGCCATGCGAATTGCCAAAGTGAATGAAGCCTTGAAAATCTAGAATAGTTTTTTCAATTGTGCAGTCGGTAAAATGTGCGCCGGTAATTGTCGCGCCAGTGAAATTGGCTTTCCTCAGGATGCATTTTTCAAAGCCGGCTTTTTCTAGTTTGGAGTTTCTAAAGCTAACGCCAGTTAAATCACAAAGAAAAAATATACTGCCCGACAAATCAGTTTCTTCGAATTTGCAAGAGGCAAGAGAGAATTTTTTGGCTGACAAATCATTCTTCCCTGGGCGTTTCTCAAAAACACAATTTTGCATCATAGCACCAGAAAAATCACAATCGCTGAATTTCACCGCTAAGAAATTTAGGTTGCTTAGTTTGCTTTCAGGAAATGAACAATTGGCAAAGCCAGTGCTTTCACAATCGATGGAAGAAAGATCACAAGCCGTAAAGACGCAATTATTAAAAGCGGTGAATTTTAGATTGATTTTCGGAAAGGCGCATCCAGAAAACTGACAATCCAAAAAATGCTCCCCGCGAATTTCTTTTTCCGCAAAAATTTTATTTTTGTAATGCATAAAAGCTGGCGTTAATTCTTTTGAATTCTGTTTATTTTTTTTTCCAAATCATCCGTGCGATTTATCGCGTCATATATTTCTTCTATTTCTTTCTTATCAACATTATCTGAATTTGTCGCGCAGATGCGTGCCATCTGCAAGTTTTCCTTCAAGCTTTCCATAGTTTTCGTCATCGCTTCAAAAACAACTTCTGGCGGAATATTTTTCTTGCCACGATACTTCAAGACCCACCACCAAAAAATCAAGCGGGTTTTTATCAACGGCCAAAAATTATATCTCATTTTTTCAAACATAATTTAATTATACTACTAAAAAAAATGTTGCCTGCCCGCAATGCCTTGTTGCAAAGAATAAGTTGTGGTTTTATAAAATAATTAATATGTTTGTAATTTCTCAACTTAAATTATAGATACATTGCAAGGCAAGCGGGCTGAACATATTACTGAATAAAAAATTATTTCTTAAATCTCTAAAAGGTGCTTGACCCCTTTTCTCTTCAATAGCAATTCTTTATTTCTATCCATATTCTTGATTTTATATCCATTTATTTTTTTGTTGGGCTATAGGAGACCATAAGATAAGTGATAATTATAGCAAAACAAATCAGAACAGTTTCTTTATTGGATATTGCAACGATGAGTAAATCATTTAGAAGTTTTGAAATTCCTTCAAAAAAATTTAAGTTAAATATCCACCCAACGATTTTGGAAAAAATATAAATACCAAAAATAAACACTGCACCAACGGATATCCCTATTGGCAATGAAACAAGGAAACCTTTTATTATATCGAAAATATTTTTCATATGCTTATTATATTTTTTCGCTAACGTCTCTATTTACTTAATTTAAAACTTTTGCATTTATCATCCATTCCCAGCTTTATATTCTTCAATCTTTGAACTTGAAAAAACCCAAGAAATATTCCAATTATCGCAAGCCAGAGTAAGCCAAGTAGTCCAAATAACCAATATGATTTTTTTCCAGAAAATTTATATGAATAATATCCCATCAGTATAACCATTCCCAAGATTGCTGGAAATTGGAGAATAAACATAATCATTGCCATATCTTGATCCTGAACTGTTTCTGCTCCTTTAGAAATAAGTTTAATGAAAAAGAATAACCAAAAGAGTTTAATAAAATTACTCCATTGTTTTTTCACCACAGCCGTATCTGCTGTATCAGAATTATTTTGATGATTATTTTCTTCCGAGCCTTCCTTAAGCCATTTAATAAAAAAAGTTATTATTAATCCAATTGGGACGACAATGACTAAGCCTCCAAAAATTACAGCGAATATTTCTGAAATATTATCTTCAAGCATATCTGCAAAACTAAATAAAACAAGCAATAAAATAGCTACCAAGATTATAGTGGAATATAAAAAAGTTTTTCCAAAACTAAATTTCTTGGCGGGTGCTTTTCTAGATTTTTTATCCTGCGTAGCTTCTTCGCTTGTATTATTGATGGCATTTTCCTTAAACCATTCTCCGCAATATCTACATTTTTTAGCGATATCTTGAATTTCTTCTGAACAAAATAGGCATTTTTTCATTTTATTAATATTTTTTAAAATTAATCAATCTTTTGTATAGCTAATATTTCACCTTCTAGCAAAAAATCATCAGAATACTCATCATACACAAGTAAGTCTTCACTATCCTTTTCAATGCTGGCATTTTTTTCAAACAATGGCTTTGAGGCATTGGCTAACTTTATTATTACAAAAAAATTATCTTTCCATCCTTTTTCATTTTCTCCACTCCCTAAATATTCAATGTGTCCTTTGCTAATTTCAAATATTCCATGATAGCCATATCCATTTAATTTAATAAAATACTTTTCATCTTGTTTATATATATCATGCACCCAACCTTCAATAAAAAAATTCTTATCAATGTTTTCCTGTAAGTCTTTGGAAAAAAGATATTTATTATCATCAAAAATAACTGCATTATATTTTCCAGACAGTTCTTTTTTTAGGGCAATTTCTTTTATTTCTGTTTCACTCGGAGTATTTTGAATATCTTTGTTATTGCTTGAATCTGAAAAAAGAATGTATCCAATAAAAATAACCACAACAAAGCCACCAATAAATTTAAGTGTCTTAATGCCTAGCTCTTTTAATATTTCTATCTTTCCCCCTTTTTTTCTTTGCTGAATTTCTTTTTCAGTTTCTACAATATCACCTTCAAATATTGAATCGAGATTAACATCATCTCTGTTTTTTTCATCAGTCATAATTTTAAAATTAAATAATAAGATTTATTTTTTAGGTAATCTACCTCCACTTTGCAGGCAGGCGTTGAGCAAGAGATAGGCGGTGAAATCTTTGGTTTTTTCGTAGTAGTCCGTACCTTTGGAGTGGCAGATACCCGCGCTGGATTTTTTGACGGGTGGATTTTTGACTAGCCAATAACCGCCGACTACTATTAATAAAACAACAACAATGCCAATCCAAGTCTTTTTACTAAATTTCATTTTTTTGAATGTTTTTTGATTATCTTGTCCTAATTCTACACTCTCCGACCGTAATAAATCCGTATTACGCTCAACTTTGGCTAATTCAGACGATTCTTGGAGATCACCAACAATGGAATACATCCCATTTTTATATTCAATAACATTTCTTCCAATTATAGTTTCTATCTTATAGCGATATTGCCTTAGATGATTTTCCGTATATTCCTTGGCATGATCCAGATAATCTCCAATCTCGGTCAAAGTTGCATGTTTATTTTCACACAAAAAAACGAGCATGCGATATGAATTGCCCGTCAAAACAAGCTCTTTGCCGTTTTCGTCAAAAACTTTCCTGCTCTCGGTGTTTAATTGGAAATATTGGTGTTGATAAATCATCTGAAAATTTCTTATTTTATGGCTTAATCTTAGCAGAAAAGTCACTAAAGGTAAAATTGAAGTTTTCTTTTTTTAAAATAAATTATCAATTCTTATCTTTTATTTTCCCCTTAACCTTTTTCTCCAATAATTTAATATTTTCCAAATACGCTTTTTCGACTGGAGAGAGAGTTTTAGCCTGAAATTTTCTGTATTCGTTTTCTGCTTTTTTAATCGCCTCAACATGACTCACCGAGCCGGCTTCTGTAAGAACTTTTTTATCAAAAACACTAATCAATTTATCGAGACGGACAATCCAATCCTTCATATAAGTCGGCTCGTGATCCATTGCCCTAACTTCAGCCAAATCAAAAAAGGCGGAAACGATATTATTCAACACTTTTAACTCTTTTTCATCAAGGTAATTCTTTGCAATAACAATATCTTTTTTACTTACACCGCCATCTGAAAAACTCAACAACCCCATAAAAGGCTTACCAGCATTAGCTCTCTTAACTATGACCTCGGCAGCTGTGTGTCCATGTGCGGCATAATGAAGTTTATTTTGCACGATTTTGAAAAATTTTATAGATTCTAACGCTCTAGGATTGTAATCGAGGCTTGTGGCGTACAAATCAAGCACCTGACGATACAGGACTTTTTCACTACTGCGAATATCGCGAATGCGATCAAGAAGTTCATGCCAATATTTCCCTCCGCCACTTTCCTTTAGGCGCTCATCATCCATCACAAAACCTTTCACAATATATTCCCGTAATTTTTGCGTAGCCCAAATGCGAAATTGCGTGCCACGCAATGAGTTTATTCTATATCCAATAGAAATTATTGCGTCCAAATTATAGTGTTTGACAAGATAATCTTTGCCGTCAGAAGCAGTTGTCGAGTATTCCTCGGTAACTGAATTTTCGTTTAATTCGCCATCTCTAAAGATATTTTTCATGTGCAAACTTACATTATCCACGCTGCAATCAAAAAGCTCAGCCATCTGCTTTTGTGAAAGCCAAACAGTTTCATCTTTCATCTGCACTTCAATCTTGGTTTCACCATCGGCGCCTGCGTAGATAATTATTTCACCAGAATCATTGTTATTTTTTGTATTTTTTGTATTTTTTTTCATATGGAATTAAGTGATTTTATATAATGCTATAATATCACTAAGCAAAGTTTTATTCAAGTTTTTTAGGCAAAAGGGGACTAACTAAAAACAAAAAATAGCTAATAAAAGCTATTTTTTAAGTAAGCAATTTTTCGCTTAAATTTTGCACAAAGTTGGGGAGGAAGGATTCGAACCTTCGCGTGGGGGCTTCAAAGGCCCCTGCCTTACCACTTGGCTACTCCCCACCCGCCTCTTCGGCGGATTGCCGATGAGGGTTTAACATAAAATAATGTTTCAATTTATCCCGTAATACTTCTCTGCCATATCCGCTTTTAAAAAACAACTCTGCTTTCTCAGCATCTTCTCTGTAAATGTATGCTTCATAAAATATTAAATCAAATGGCGCGTTTATTCTTGTATATGCACCACCCCTTTTTTCATTATGCTCTTTGAAACGGCGTCGTAAATCATTCGTTATTCCAGCATATAATCTTTTATTTTTTATACCTCTTAATACATAAGTATAAAACATGGTTTTTATTTTTGTTATTTTCGCTTTTTCGGTGAAAGTAGCCGATGAGGCTACTCTTCCACGACTTTCCCGCCCATAATTTCCAATGCATCAGTGAGGAGGGAGTTTTGTTCGGATTTTTTGGGTGGTTGTTCTTCTTGGGTTTTTGGGATTAGGTTCTTGTCGATCACAATTTCAATCCGAATAGTCGATTTTAATATCTTACTAAACACTTGCTCAACTGTCAATTTATTGTTGGCGTCGTTTAATCTTTCTCGATAAAAGTCATAGGGTGTGGCGAGGGTAAGAATGTTCTTTTTTGCCTGGGTTGGCTGGCAATTGCATAGCAAGGCAGAGAGGGAATGGTTGAAGGGGCGGATATCAATAAGTAGTTTTTTCCAATTAGCACGCACTTTTTCCATGTCCAAATCTTGGCCATTATCCACAAATTTTTCTTCCACTATTACTGGTTGAATTTCTTCTTTTATTATTTTTGTTTTAGTAATTATGTTTTTACTGTCTGAATTAGTTTCCCCCTCATCCGCCCTTCGGGCACCTTCCCCCGAAGGGGGAAGGGGGATTTCTGGTTTTTCAATTTCATATTCAACTTTTTCTACTGGAAATTTATGAGTGGCTTTGATGACGGCAATTTCTAGGGGAAGTTGGGGGAGGATGAAACTTGAAATTTTGCTTTGGGCTTCCATGAATAAATTTATAGCAGAAATGATTTGGGGTAGTTCGGCCGTTTCGCAAAGTTTCACCATTTTTTCCAAACGCTCAGTAGTCATTTCGGCGGAAAAATATTTCTTGAGACTCGGATCAATCTTCACAATCATCATCTGGCGAAGATAGTTAACTAGGGATTTGTTGAAAATTTCCAAATCATAACCATTTTCCAAAAGCTCATTGATTTTTGCAATCGCGCCTGAGGAATTTTTTTTCACAATCATCTCAGCCATTTCTTCAGCGGTTTTTTTGTCAGCGGTGCCTAGAATTTCTTCTACTTCTTTGACGGTAATATTTTTGTCTTCCAATGAAATAATTTGTCCAAGAAGTGATTCGGCGTCTCTCATGCCTCCTTCGGCGGAAATGGCAATCATCTCAAGTGCTTCTTTCTCAATTTTGACTTTTTCTGTCTTGGTAATCAGTGTTAATTTTTCGATAATATTTCCAATTGGCAAGCGAGTAAAATCAAATCTTTGGCAACGAGAAATGATAGTCTGAGGAACTTTGTGAATTTCCGTGGTAGCCAGAATGAAAACTACGTGAGCTGGTGGTTCTTCGAGGGTTTTCAAAAGTGCGTTGAAAGCGCCGGTGGAAAGCATATGAACTTCGTCGATGATATAGACTTTGAATTTCAATGAGGCATTGGAGAGCGCTACAGTTTCACGAAGTTCTCGGATGTTGTCCACGCCAGTGTTGGAAGCAGCGTCAATTTCAATTATGTCTAAGGATTTTTTTTCAGTGATAATTTTGCAGGACGGACATTTTTCGCAAGTAATGGCGTCTTTCAAATCTTCGCAATTAATTGTTTTGGCTAAAATTCTTGCGATAGAAGTTTTGCCAGTCCCGCGTGGACCGGTGAAAAGATAAGCATGACCAATGCGACTATTTGTTATCGAATTAGAAAGCGTGCGCACGATATGCGCTTGCCCGATAATTTCGGAAAAATTTTTCGGTCGATATTTTCGATAAAGTGTTTCAGACATAATACATTCGTCGCGGACTCACGCGGAATGAACGCGGACTCACGCGGAATTTAATAAATTTGGAGCGCCAAATGGCACCCCTATGAAATATTATAGCACTCCGAAATGCTACTGGCAATAAACGAAAAAATCGGTTGAGCACCGATTTTTTTTGATTAGTATGAAAAGAGAACTATTTCTTAAAAACCAAGAATTTATAGCCTAAAAAGTTCCAAACGAGCCCAATAATTGATCCGGCAGCCGCACCAATTAGCCCCCATTGATCTGAGCCCATTCCAGCGAAAGGATGAATATAGTTGAAAACGAAAGAAGCTACAGCTACGTTTATGATAAAGCCAACAATGCTCACCACAAAGAATTGGCCAAATTCTGATTTTTTTTGTTTGTTTTCATCAAAAGTCCAATATTTATTCCAAAAATAACTATTGATATTGGCAATGGTAAATGAGATGGCTTTATAGAGAGAATAAGTAGTGACGATTAGAACGCCAAAACCCAAGAAAATATCGGTGGAACTAATGGCAAAATATTTTTTAAGGTATATTGTTAGAATTGTGAGAACTCCAAAATCAACCAAAACATTTAAAACTCCAGTGACACCAAATTTTGCAATTTGCCAAATGACAGGAATTTTTTTGCCGATTATGTGAGCGATAGCCAAACCAAGAGGTGTGCCAATGAGAAAGAAGGGGAGAATGGCCATTTTCAGTCGAATGTAGAGGTCAGGTTTGGCTACAGCCAGCACTGGCATAAAAAGAAGACCAATTATAAGGCCACATAGCATTCCGAGCCAAAAATCTTTTTTTGGCATAGCTTGTATATTTGTTTTCATAAAAATCAAGAGTTTGAATTCAAATTATTATTTAATTCTTTTTTTAGTTCTTCAAGATCTGGCGCCCATTCATCGATTAGGGAAGCGCTAGTGTTTGTTGGGGCGTCATTTTTTTCAACATCATCTGCTTTTTCCTCGAATTTATTTTCTTCCTTCAAGACTTCATAAATACTTTTTTGTGAAAAATTTGACTCCTCTTTTTTCTTGCTGGCAGTTTTTTGCAAAACATTCTCAATGGAACCCCAATCGGAGTCAATATTTTTTGGTAGCACTAAAGTAACCTCATCTCCTGGTTCGACTTTGAAATAGGTGATAGAAGCCAAAAGAATTTTATAGGCTTTGCCTTCAGCTGCCACAAAATAGTCGCCATCCGCATCAAGATTGGCCACTCCGATAACTCTTTTTCTGTCTGTTGGACCGATTTGTTTATATATGAAAGACCCGTCTGGAGTAATGGTGAGTTTCAACATATCTCCTTCGACAAGTTTTGATTTTGAAGCATAGTTGGCTGGAACCGGATATTGTTTGCCGTCAGTGCCGATCATAATTTGCCCGTCAAAAGTGCCTTCGATTACTCTGCCACCCTCGGCATCTTCGTCGCTAATTTTTTTTCTGCGACCAACTTTCTTTTTTCCTTCAAGTTGGAGTAGCATTGATTTGGCGCCTTGCAAAGTTTTTTCGGCGCTATAAATCATTTCACGAAGAGCCTGAACTTTTTCATTTGTTTTTTCGTCTTTTTCTTCCATTTTAATTATTTCCACTAAATTTTGAGTGGATATTTATTTTTATATTTGTATTACATTTAAATTATACAATTATATCAACATATGTGCAAATCAAAAAACTGTGGATAATTCTTTCCGAAAGAATAAGGCTTGTTTTTTTGTAATAGTAGTACATTTTTATTGGAAATATATGTATACTAAAAAGGGAAAGACAAAAAGATTTATCTCCCACGTTTATATGTGGATTATCGCAATTTTCGGAGTTGCCTTAGCTTTTATTTTTGTTCCAGCCGGAATTTTGCTTTACAAAAAAAATATCAATATCTCTTTTCTAGCTATTATTTTAACCATCTTTCTTTTTATTTTTCTGGTTTATTATATTCCTAGCGCCATTTGGGAAAGGAAAAAATTTAGACTCTATTCTGCTTCGGAAATGAGAAGGATGATTCAACTGGGAGTTTATGGAAAATGCGTTCATCCAACTTGTACAACACTAGCCTTTTTAGGCTGGATATTTTTCTTTATCTTTCCAGATCTGCGAATTTTTCTTTCCGCTGTTTGGTTTAGTATGATACTTATCTTTTGGATGAAAGTTGAGAAATCTTTTTTCCTTGGCAGAAGATCAAAATTTGAGACACAAGAAGATTCTGGTCCGGGGTAGATTTAAATATTAATAGATACCATCTTTATTCATATCTTAGCGCTTCAATTGGGCTAAGGTTGGCAGCGCGACGGGCTGGATAGAAGCCGAAAATAATTCCTACTCCGGCGCTCACTCCAAAAGCCAGGAAAATTGAAGACAAAGAAATACTAGTTGTGAGTGCGCTGATAAAATGAGTGACAGCTAATGAAGCTAGCCAACCTAAAAAAATTCCGATAGCTCCACCAAGAAAAGTGAGCACGATCGCCTCAGACAAAAATTGCAAATTGATATAAATTTTTCTAATGCCGATAGCTTTTCGCAAACCAATTTCACGTGTTCTTTCGGTGACAGTAGTGAGCATCATATTCATGATGCCGATGCCACCAACCAACAGAGAAATTCCAGCAATAGAAGAAAGCAAAATTGTGAAAGTGCCAGTGATGTTAGTGGCTGTCGCGATGATGTCATTTTGATTCATAATAGTGAAATCGGCACTGGAAGAATCAGAAATTTTATGGCGCGCTAAAAGCAAATCGGTAATTTGTTGTTGAACATCAGTCATAGAATTTTGATCAGTAGCAGCGATGCTAATATTACTTAAATTTGCATTGCCAGATATATAATGCTGGGCAGTGTTTAAGGGTATATAGATGATATCATCTTGGTTGCCAAAACCACTACCGCCTTTGGTGATGGTCATTCCAATTACTTGAAAATCCATCTTGTTGATTCTAATAGTTTGTCCGATTGGGTTGGCGTCTGTTCCAAAAAGATCATCGCGCACTGTTGTTCCAATGACAGCCACTTTGGCGGAAGTTTTCATTTGTTGATCGCTAAAAAATGATCCGGAATCTATTGTCACATTACGGACAGTCAAATAATCGGCGGTTGTGCCGAGAATTTGGGTGTTCGTGTTGTTGCCCTTGGCCGTCACTTGGCTACGCTTTTGAATAGCAGGAGCGACAGCCTGGATGTTTTCAATTTCACTTTTGATCGCATTGGCATCTTCCACGGTGAGCGATTGCGCACTGCCTCCTCCTTGACTCACGCCACCCACTCTTTGTGCTCCCGGATTAACTAAAATTAAGTTTGAACCAATAGCCTCAATATTTTTAGAGATGGAATTTTGTGCGCCTTGCCCAATGGCTACCAGTGCAATTACAGAGGCAATGCCAATGATAATGCCGAGCATTGTGAGACCGGAACGCACTTTGTTTCCAGCAAGTGACCAAATTGTTTCTTTGAATAAATCAGCGAATTTCATATTTATTTATCTTAAAAAGTAAAATTAATACTTCTATCATGGGGATTATTGACAACATCTTTTTCAACCATACCGTCGCGAATGTGAATTATTCTATTAGCGTAATCAGCTACATCCATTTCGTGAGTGATGAGAATTATCGTGTGGCCTTTTTGATTGAGTTCTTGCAAAGCGTCCATAACTAGGTGGCTAGTTTTAGTGTCTAAATTCCCAGTTGGTTCATCGGCTAAAATAATGGAAGGATTATTGATTAGTGCTCTCGCAATAGCCACTCGTTGCATTTGTCCGCCAGAAAGTTGGTTGGAAAGATTTTGAAATAATTTTTCTTCCATGCCGGCATATTTCAAACATTCACGGGCGCGTTTTTCTCTTTCAGTGCTAGAGAGGTCAGAATAGAGGAGTGGCAACATAACATTTCGCAGAACCGTTGTTCTTGGCAGAAGATTGAAAGATTGAAAGATGAAACCAATTTTATTTCTTCGCAAATCAGAAAGTTCATCATCTTCTAATGCAGAAACCTCATGTCCATCTAGAGAATATTCTCCATTAGTAGGGGTGTCTAGTGCGCCAAGAATATGCATTAAAGTTGATTTTCCAGAACCAGATGGGCCGATAATAGAAACAAACTCACCTTTTTTAATGCTAAAGGAAACATCTCTTAGCGCATAGGTTTTCGTGTCACCACTACCGTATATTTTTGTAAGATTTTTACATTCAATCATTTGAAATACACGAATTGAACTAATATTTACACGAAGTAAAACTGGGTTTGTTTATTCGTTAATTTTAGTGTCAGCATTCGTTGTTTTAGTGTTTAATTTTAGTCTCCATGAAAACCTCCACCACCAAGTCCTGGGACGCGTAGACTGCTTCCACCAGATCCGGATGTTGTTGAAGCAGCACCTGATTTTATAGTTTGAGTAATTACTTTGTCTCCTTCCTTAACCCCGCTCATTATTTGCGTGTCAGTATTATTCGACAAACCAATTTCTACGGAAATTTGCTCTGGAGTTCCGTTAGTCAAAAATTGCACGTAGGAACGGCCATTTTGGGTTTTGATAGCGCCGTTTGGCACTATGAGCACATCTTGCTTGGCGTCAGTTATTATAGAGGCGGAAACGCTCATGGCTGGTTTGATTCTTTCGTCCAACGAATCAAAACCAATTGTGACATTGTAGGTGACAACGCCAGAAGTCAATGTTCCAAGCGAATCCATTTTTTCTACTTTTCCAGTGAGAGATAATCCCTCAATGCCATTGAAAGTCATGGTGGCTTTTTGTCCAATGCTCACATTGGAAATATCTACTTCATTAACTTGCACTTGAGCTTTGAGCGTAGCTAAATCTCCCAACACAATTGGTGCCTGAGAATTACTACTGGAAGAAAGCCGACTAAGATCATCACCATTTTTGACGTTTATAGCATTGACTGTACCAGAAATTGAAGCAAGCACGTTTCTTTTGGTATAATTATTTTTCTCAATTTGATAATTTTCCAAAGCTGATTTGATATTTTCTTCAGAAACAGCAACAGAAATTTCCGCTGCTTCTAATTTCTTTTTTGCAATATATTCATCATCATCCGAATCAGCATCTTCAAAAGTTTCTTTAGCTTCTTTTTTGTTAGCTTTGGCTGTTTCTAGCGAAGCTAATGATTGTAAATATGAAACATGGGCTTTTTTTGCATTTACGCTTAAATCTTCATTTTCTATGCTAAAAAGAAATTGTCCTTTTTCCACCTTATCTCCGACAGCCACAGAAAGATTGGTGACTGTGCCGGTAATAGTCGGATCGATATTAGCACTGTCATCGACAATAATATTTCCAGAACCAGAAACAAAAACAGATAGCATTCCTTTTTCGACCACAGCAGTTTTGTATTGAACTCCTGCGGTTTTAGTTTTTGACGCACTATACCAATAATAGCTTCCCCCAGTTATTATGATAATCCCAACAACCCCAATTATTTTTTTCTTAGTAGTAATAAATTTCATATTGTTTATTCCATTATGTCATTAGGATTAAAAACTCGAATAAGACTAGCACTTACTGTGCCATTCTCAGCTGGACTACCCATCACTACAATTTCATCGCCTGTTTTCAAATCACTTCGGCTCAAATCATCGCGACGAGACTTAATAAGTGTCTTATCTGTTATTAGGATAGTGTTTTCTTTGTTATCGTGATCAAGTACGATTATAGTGCTGTCGGAAATAGAAAGTATGGCACCGGCAATACCGTGAGCATTGCGAAAATCCCGACCTTCAGTTTCGCGCATAAACTCAGGAGGCATTTTGCCGAAAAATCCTGGTTTTTTTTCGTTTCGCATATCGGGATGTTGTCCTATAAAATTGCGTTCATAATTATCGGCAAACTTATTTGAAAAATGAGCCTTCTTAAGGCCAACTGCTATGCCTGAAGAAAAAACCAAAAACAAAAGTAGAATTTCTCCGACAATAAGCAGGGTTATTTTTAGTGCGTTAGATCTCTTAATATCAATTTTTTGACTGTCCATATTTTTATAAATAATATTTATATGATTTATTAGATTGATTATTATAAATTTCAAAAATGAAATATATTGACATCAGTAAGGTGAAAATCGGAATCAACATTATCGCAAAAGTCATTGCTGGCAGGGTTTCCAGAAGGGAGAATAGAAATTCTTGGTAGTGAACAGCAACGATAGTGGCATCGGAAAAAATCAAAGAAACAATACTCCAAAATTCTGAAAAGAGAAGGGATTCTTTGAAGATAATAAAAAGATAAACAGTGGCTGAAGCGCTCGCAAAAGCTCCAAATGTCGAAGTTGTAATTTTTGTCCAAAATATTCTTTTTTGCATTTTTTCAATTCTTGCTAAAATCAAACCCGCAAGTTTTTCGCTGGGGTTAATTTCGGAGACGTTTTTGAATAAACCGACAAGTTTTTTGCTCATAGTTTCTATACGATTTAAGAGTTAGAAAAGGTGCAAAATTATTGAGTTAGAATTTTTTTAAGGATAGTTAATGCTCGCAAATGGCGACTTTTTATAGTGTTATAGGGAATAGCAAGAATTTCTGATATTTCTTGTAGGGAAAAATCTTCCTTGTAGCGCAACATCAAAAGCGCATGATAATCAGTCGGCAATTGGGCTAATTTTGTTTCAAAAACTTTTTCTCGCTCGGCTTTTTCCAAGACTTCTAAAGGCAAAATATCTTCCGTTTTGATGTTTTCCAAAACATTGTCACCCTCTTCATTGAGAAAGCTAGAGAATGGGATAGTCTTTTTCTTTTTGAAAAAATCATAAACAGTATTTTTGGCAATAGCAAAAAGCCAAGTTTTGAAATTTTTCTCCGTGTCAAAACTTTTCAAATTTTTCCAAGCCTTGATGAATGTTTCTTGCGTCAGATCATCTAGCACGTCCGAATCGGCTGTGAAAGTGCGCAAGAAATTATAAATGGATTTCAAGTATTTTTTCAAAAGTTTTTCGTAGGCTTCGTCATCACCCGCAAAAAAAGCTTGGATTAGATTTTTGTCTTCTTCGTGCATAGTTTCACTTTACCATACAAGAAGTCGCTAGCCAACGCGTGATTTCTTTATTCATTTTGACAGAATAATCGTTTAGTGCTAATATACGAATTAGTTGCGATTGACTTTTCGCTGTTAAATCAGCGTTTTTTAATTTCTACGAATTACGAATCTTATACAAATATACTAATTTACGAATGAAATTTATATTTTTGATTTTATTTGTACATTTGTATATTTGTACTTAATTTGTAATTTGTAGAGAAACTCTCTTAATTAATCTCATAAAACTAACCTATGCAAATCAGAAACATCGCCATTATCGCGCACGTTGACCATGGCAAAACAACTCTAACTGATGCAATTATGCGCCAAACCGGAATGGTGAGCGATGAAAATGTGTCGATGGATAATAACGCGCTAGAACAAGAACGCGGAATTACCATTTACGCCAAAAACACTTCGGTTATATATAAGGATACGAAAATAAACATCGTGGACACTCCAGGGCATGCTGATTTCGGCTCGGAAGTGGAACGAGTGCTTCGCTCAATCGACAGTGTTGTTTTAGTGGTGGATGCGCAAGAGGGTCCGATGCCACAAACTCGCTTTGTGCTCAAGAAATCTTTGGAGCTAGGGCTAAAGCCAATTGTAGTGCTAAACAAAATTGATAAACCAGCAGCTAATCCTGATTTGGCGCAAGAACAAGTCTATGAACTTTTTATGGATCTTGGAGCGACTGACGAACAATTGGATTTTGAAACAATTTATGCGATTGGCCGAGAAGGAATTGCTAAGGCACATTTGGATGATGAATCAAAAAACTTGGAACCGCTTTTGGATGTGATTTTAGAAAAAGTTCAACCGGCCAAAGCTGACAAATCTGCTGAGCTTCGGATGCAACCTTTCAATTTGGGATACGATAATTTTTTGGGACGACTAGCAGTAGGAAGAATTCATGAAGGCACAATCAAGATGGGCAAGGAATATCTCTTGAAAAAAATGGATGGCACAATTGAAAAATCTCGTATCACCAAGCTTTACACTTTCAAAGGCGTCGCCAAGGAGGAAGTTCAAGAAGCTTATGCTGGTGACATCGCAATGGTAGCAGGATTTCCAAAGATTGATATCGGAGAAACTATTTGTGAAAATGAAACTCAAGAAGCTTTGCCGGCAATTTCCATTGATGAACCGACAATTTCTTTGCGTTTTATGGTCAACGATTCTCCATTTGCCGGACGCGAAGGAAAATTTGTGACTAACAAACAGATTCGAGAAAGATTGGAAAAAGAATTGGAAGTAAACGTGGGACTCAAAATTGATTTTTCATCCGCTGAGTTTTATACAGTTTTTGGTCGCGGAGAACTTCATGTGGCAATCCTTTTGGAAAATATGCGACGCGAAGGATATGAAATTCAAGTTTCTCAACCGCAAGTTATCATAAAAGATGTTGATGGTGTGAAATCAGAACCATTTGAAGAAGTGACCATTGATGTGCCAAGCGAACTTTCCGGCACTGTAATTGAAAGACTCGGCAAGAGAAAGGGGATTATGAATGATATGCAAATGCATGGCAGTCAAACAAGAATTTTGTTTTTAGCACCGACTCGAGGAATCTTGGGATTTCGCGGGCAGTTTGTGGTGGACACCAAAGGCGAAGGAATTTTTTCTTCTCGCGTGATTGGTTTTCAACCCTATGCCGGAGAGATAAAGAAACGGGAGGTTGGTTCGATGATTTCTATGGCGACTGGAAAAGTTTTGGGATTTTCTTTGGCAAATTTGCAAGAACGTGGCACGCTCTATGTTGGTCCGGGAATGGAAGTTTATGAAGGAATGGTAATTGGAAATTCTTCAAAGGGAACTGATATGTCAGTTAATCCAACCAAAGGCAAACAAATGAGTAATATGCGTTCCTCTGGCGCCGATGAAGCCATTCAACTTGTTCCTCCGATGGTACTGGACATCGAAAAAGGTTTAGAAGTTATGACCGAAGATGAATACCTCGAAGTTACTCCAGTCTCCGTGCGTCTTCGAAAACAATTTCTAACTGAAAATGATCGCATCAAAGCTGGCAGAAAAGCAAAATAATTTTATTTTTTAATATACAATTTTTTTGTTCTTTGGATTTCGTTTTTTTTAAATCTAAACCCTTTTTTATAGGAGGAAGGATAAATGAAAGCGAAAAAGAAAGCTAGATATCGTGATTATCTAGTGAGGCAATTTAAAAAAATAAATATCAATCCAGAACTCATACCATTTTTACTTCAAAATGTGGAAAAAATTGAGTATATGATTGATAATCCTCCGGTTAATTCTGAAAAATTACGCAAGGATATAGCTAAACGTAATTTTTCTGAGGAGGTATGCGATATCGTTGTAAGGTATGTTTATACCAAAGTAACTATACTGGAAAAAATATTTATTTTTTTCAATAAATCATAACACTTTATTTTTTAGGGGCTTATCGTTTTTAACGAGAGAGCCCCTGTTTTTTGCCAATTATTTTATTTGGGCGTAAAATGTAGGGGTGGATAGGTATTTAAATACCTGTTTGATAAAAATTATCCACAGCTCAAGGCTTGCAAAAATTTCATAGAGTGATATAATATCATCGTAATATAAAAAAATATTTTTATGATGATTTTTATCGATGAATCAGGTATTCACAAGATAGTAGATAATTCAACATTCGCTTTGGTTTATATAGAAGTTAGAAATTATAAAAATGTAGAAAAAAAGATACAAGAAATTGAAAGTAATTTAAGGCTTGATAAATTCCATTGGAAAAATACTCCTTGGAAAATTAAAGAGGGATTTATAAAAGAAACCCTGAAGCTTGATTTTTCAGCAAAAGTGGCAGTTGTGAAAAATCCTGTTAATCCACAAATTAAACTTGAAGAATGTCTGACGCATATGATAGTAGAAAAGAATATCAAAAATATTTTTATAGATGGAAAAAAACCAAAATGGTATGAAAGAAAAATAAAGAAAATTTTAAGAGAAAAAAATATAACAACCAAAAAGCTTAGATCTGTTAATGATGAACAATGCGCTGGCGTGAGATTGGCTGATATGGTAGCTGGGCTCACTCGATCTTATTTTGATAAAAAGAATATTGATAGAATATTTAAATATTATGCCAAATTGGAGAAAAAAGGATTATTGGTTATAAAAACATAAAACCCCGGCTCTCCGCCGAGGTCAGATATATCGGTAGTTTCAATTGCTTGAAACTTTTCCACTGGAATTTGTCCCGACTATCTCGTTGCTAATTTGAGTATAGCAACACTTGACAAAATGTCAATATTTACTATACCTAACAATAATACAACTATTTATGGAAAATATTTTAAAAGTTTAATAAAAACTATGGAACAAAAAAATGTCGATAAAAATTTAATTGCTTATTGCGGGCTCTATTGCGGGGAGTGTGGGAAATATAAAAAGGGAAAATGTCTGGGGTGTCAGAAAAACGAAAAGGCTAGTTGGTGCACGGTTCGAAAATGTTGCATAGAAAATGGCAAAGTCAGTTGCGCGGATTGCACTGTTTATGCAAGTGCGTCGGAATGCAAAAAATTCAACAATATTTTTTCTAAACTTTTTGGCTTTCTTTTTGGCTCCGACCGCCAAGCTTCAATTGATATGATCAAAGAAAAAGGCTACGATGCCTACGCCGAGGAAATGGTTCGCCGTGGCACGCAATCCATGAAGAAGAAATAATTTTTTATTTTATGAAATATATAGACAGAATTTATGGAGAATTTGAAATAACTGAGCCGGTGGTTTTGGAAATTATAAATAGTCCGGAAATGCAAAGATTAAAGGGCATTGATCAGATGGGTTATTTCGAGGTTTGTTTTCCTGGAACGGCGCATAGCCGTTTTGAGCATTCAGTGGGGGACTATCTTTTGCTCAAAAAATATGGCGCGCCAATTGATGAGCAAATCGCGGGACTCATTCATGATGTTTCACATTCGGTTTTTTCTCATGCTGGGGATTTCTATTTTTCAAACGGTTCATCAGAGAAGCAAGATCATCAAGATAATTCGCTTGAAAGTTATGTGAGAAATTCTAGTTTGCCAAAGATTTTGAAAAAATATAATTTTGATTTGGAATATATTCTGAATGATAGAAATTTTCCGCTTAAGGAAAATAATCTACCTGATATTTGTTCAGATCGCATTGATTATTCTCTCCGAGACGGATTTATTTTTAGAATTGCAGATAAAAATGACGTCCAATATTTTTTGAATAATTTAAAAGTTGAAAATAAACAGTGGATATTTTCTGATTTTGAGAGTGCGCAAAAATATGCTAAATATTTCAGAATAATAAATGAAAAATATTACAGAGCGATGATATCGGTAATGACATTTAAATCAGTGGGGGAATATATCAAGCATGCTATTTTTAAAAAATATATTACTTTGGAGGATTTGTATACAACTGATGACGCAGTTCTTTCGAAAATTTATGTGCACTTAAAAGAAGATAGCAAACTTCAAAAATTATTTAATCGAATGAATAATAAAATTGAATTTAAAAACGATCCAAATGATTTCGAGGAACATGTTTTTTGCAAATCGCGAGTGGTTGATCCATTGTGCCATCATGACGGAAAGATTGCGCGAGTTTCTGAAATAAATTTAGATTGGAAGATGGTCATCAAAGAAGAAATGAAGCCAAAAGAATACTTTTTGAAATTTCTAGAATGATATTGGGGACAGCCTGTGCATAACTTTTTCAGAAAGCGCCTAAAATGGGCGTTTTTTTATTGTTTTAAAGATGGAAAAAAAGTGTTGACCAATGAAGCGTGGTGGGGTAAAATAGATTTGCAGTATATAAAAGTGTGGAATAGTGGGGAATTATTAAGTTAGAAAGTTATAAAGTTTTTAAGGTTATAAAGTTATTAGGCGATACTTTATAAGCTTGCTAACTTTATAAACTTTATAAACTAATTTTGTTTATTGGAGAATACCAACATTCTATTGATCCGAAGAAAAGATTGGCGGTTCCAAGCAAATTTCGCAATGATTTGAAAAATAAAATAGTTGTGACGAAAGGCTTGGATAAATGTCTCATTATCTACCCAATGAAAGTTTGGCAAGAGCTGGCTGAAAAACTCGGAACACTACCAATTGGAGAATCATCCACGCGAAGTTTTGTCAGATCAATGCTAGCAGGAGCTGTGGATTGTGAAATTGATAAACAAGGAAGGATTTTGATTCCAGATTTTTTGAAAAGTTATGCTGATCTCGACAAAAATGTCATCATCGCGGGAGTGTATAACCGACTGGAAATTTGGGATGAAAAGAAATGGGAAGAATATAAAAATAACGCAGAAAAAAACACTGATGAAGTGGCAGAACAATTAGGAAAGTTGGGAGTTTACTAGAAGGCTAAATTATAAATTATAAATCAATTTTAAGTTACTAAATGACAAATTAAAAATTTAATCATTTAGATTTCATTTTAAATTTAAAATTTAGACTTTAAAATTTTTCAGATGAGTATTCATAAATCAGTTTTACTAAAAGAGACAATTGAAAGCTTGAATTTAAAAAATGATTCTGTCGTGGTTGATGCTACCTTTGGCGGTGGCGGTCATTCGAAAGAAATTTTGAAAATAATTGAAAAAGGAAAATTAATCGGGATTGACGCGGATGAAAAAGCAATTAAAGAATCAGATTTGAAAAATAATGAGAGAGCAGTTTTGGTTAATGATAATTTTGAGAATTTAGAAAATATTTTAGAGGATTTGAAAATAGAAAAAGTTGATGCAATTTTAGCTGATCTAGGTTGGTCGAGCGATCAACTTGTCGGCAAAGGAATGAGTTTTCAGGAAGATGAACAATTGGACATGCGACTTTCTGAAAGTCAAGAAGTTTCAGCGAAAGAAATAGTCAATGAATATGAACAAAGAGAATTGGAAAGAATAATCAGAGATTATGGCGAAGAAAAATTTTGGAAAATTATTACTAAGAGAATTATTGAATATAGAAAAGAGAAGAAAATAGAAACGACCAAGGAATTGGCGGGGATTGTGCAAAAAGCCATTCCGGAAAGATTCAGACACACCAAAATGAATTTGGCCACCAAAACTTTTCAGGCTCTGCGAATTGAAGTTAATCAGGAACTTGCGAATTTGGAAAAGTTTATCCCGCAAGCAATTGAAAGATTGAATTTAGGAGGGAGGCTTGCGATAATTTCGTTTCATTCATTAGAAGATAGAATAGTTAAGAATATATTTCGGGAAAATGCTAGGGGATGCATTTGCCCACCGGACTTTCCGCAGTGTGCTTGTGGAAAGAAACCGAAGGTTGCAATCATCACGAGAAAGCCAATCGCGCCAACTGATTTGGAAGTTAGCGATAATCCAAAATCAAGAAGCGCCAAACTTCGAGTGTGTGAAAAATCGTAAAAACAAATAAACAATTAAATATTAATTTTCAGGGGGACTGAAATTTAATGTCGAGAGTTTTAACCATCAATAGAAATGCTCGCAAGAGAATAGGAGGCGCATCATTGAATTGCTCGGTTTTTAGCATGCGAGAAAATGCGATGGCAAAACGAGCTGTTTCCCAAAATTGCCGAGGCAGTGTGACATTTAGTCCGAAATCAGTGATGGTACTTTTGGTTTTTATGGTGTTCATGTTTGGTTCCTTTTATCTCTACCAAGTTAATGACTTGGCGACCAAGGGTTATGAAATTAGAGACATTGAAAATCAGATCAAAAAACTCAAAGCCGACAATGAAAAAAACAAAATTCAGGAAGTAGAATTGAAATCAATGCAAAATATCGAAAAAGCGGCCGAAGATTTGAATCTAGTCAGTTCTAAAGGTTCGACTTTCGTAAGTCTCAAGGGTCCGGTAGCAATGAAATAATATTATGGCAAATATAGTTTCTAAAGATTCGAGAAGTGGAAAATGTAAAATAAAAAAATATTCCGATTCGAGAATCTATATATTATTTTTACTGATTTCTATTTTTGCTTTCTCGATAATTTTTCGGCTCTATAATTTACAAATACTTTCTCGTGATTATTATACGGCGTTAGCCCAGGGACAGCATTCTATTTTTTCCAATTTGATTCCAGAACGCGGAGAAATATTTTTGAGAGATAAGGATGGGGACTATCCTGTCGCGGTGAATAAGAGTACTAAACTGGCTTTTGCTGTTCCGCGAGAAATGGATGATCCAAAAAATGTAGCGGAAGTTTTATCCCGAACATTAGGACTAGATGAAACAGAACTTCGAGAAAAGCTTGGGAAAGCAGATGACATGTATGAAGTTTTGAAACATCGTTTGAGTGATGAAGAAATAGTAAATTTAAATAATTTAAAACTGGAAGGAGTGCATTTATCAGACGAAAGTTTCCGTTATTATCCCGGAGGGGAATTGTCTGCGCAAGTTTTAGGTTTTGTGGGTTGGAGAGGGGAAACCTTTGGTGGACGCTATGGCATTGAAAATTATTTTGACAAAGAGCTTATCGGTCAAGAAGGAAAACTTTTCCAAAATAAGGACAACTCTGGGCGTTGGATTCCAACTGGCAAAAAAGAATTAACGCATGCACAAAACGGAGATGATTTGGTTCTCACGATCGATCGTATTATTCAGTATCAAACAGAAAAAATTCTCAAAAGCGCAGTGCAAAAATTCCAAGCCGATAGGGGCACGATAATAGTCATGGATCCGCCGACGGGAAAAATTCTTGCCCTTGCCAGCTATCCTTCTTTTGATCCGAATAATTATAAAGATGCCGAGCTGGAAAATTTTAGAAATATCGCAGTGAGTGATGCATATGAATCAGGTAGCGTTTTCAAAACTTTCACATTAGCTTCAGCAATTGACGATGGAAAAATTTCTCCGCAGACGTCATACATCGATACTGGTGCGGTGAAAGAAGCGGGATATACTATGAGAAATTCCGATTTGAAAGCTTATGGCAAACAAACGATGACACAAGTTTTGGAAAATTCACTAAATACTGGCGTGATACACGCGGAAAAACTTTTAGGAAATGCTAATTTTGCGGATTATATAAAAAGATTCGGTTTTGGAGAAACAACCGGTATTGAACTTCCAGGAGAAAGCGCTGGTAATATCGCTAACTTAAAAAACAAGAAAGCGGATATAAATTTTTTCACGATATCTTTTGGACAAGGGATAACGGTGACGCCAATTCAACTAGCCAATGCTTATAACGCTATTGCCAACGGCGGAACTCTGATGAAGCCTCAAATTGTAGACAAAATAATTCATAGTGATGGAAGAGTAGAAGAAATTGCACCTCAAGAAATTAGAAAAGTTATTTCTCAATCAACTGCCAATCAAGTTTCGCAAATGCTAGAAAGTGTGGTGATTAATGGGCATGGAAAAAGAGCTGGAGTTCCGGGATATAAGGTGGGAGGAAAAACCGGTACCGCCCAAGTAGCCAGCACAGAAAAAAAAGGCTATGAAGACGGAAAGAATATTGGGTCATTTGCCGGATTTGCTCCAATTGATAATCCACAATTCACCATTATCGTTCGAATGGATGATCCAAAAACGGTGGAATGGGCAGAATCTAGTGCGGCGCCGACTTTTGGAGAATTGATGAAATTTTTGTTGGATTATAAGAATATCAAACCGACAGAAGAATTTACTGATGCCGACCTGAATGCTTTTCGCCAAACACACACACTAAATGAATATTTTATCGATAATATAAGAGATAAAAAAGAACAAGAGGAAAAAGAGAATGATAAAGAAAAAAAAGATGAATAGTCAAAACCATAAATCTAAAAAAATAATACTGCTGGAAAAAACCTTGCGTGTCATGGCGATTTTGATGCTAAAAAAATATAAACCGCGGATCATTGGCATTACCGGGTCAGTGGGCAAAACTTCTTCAAAGGAAGCAATTTATGCAGTGCTCTCTAATCATTTTCGCGTGAGAAAAACAGAGAAAAATTATAACAATGAAATTGGTTTGCCACTCACGATAATCGGCGCTGAAAGCGGGGAGAGATCATTTTGGAAATGGCTAGGAGTATCTTTTAGGTGGCTAGCTTTTTTCATATTGCCTCTGAGGTATCCGGAAATTTTGATTTTAGAAATGGGGGCTGATCGGCCGGGAGACATTGGATATCTAACTAGTTTTATCCCGTGCGAAGCGTCAGTCATCACAGAAATTTCCGGCAGTCATTTGGAATATTTCAAAACTATTGACAAGATTGCTAGTGAAAAATGGACACTGGTGGATAATTTAGCACCTAAGGGCTTTGCAGCGATAAATTTAGATAATCCAAAGCTCAAAAAATTAGCCAGTCAAAACAAGAGAGATGATATAAATTTTTTAACTTTTGGTTTTTCGCAGGAGGCAGAAATTCAAGCGACTGACGTTTTATATAATTATTCTTTTGCGCAATTTGGTGACGCCAAAGAAATAAAAGGTCTTTCTTTCAAACTCAACTACAAAGGCACAAGCATTCCAGTTCGACTCAACAATATTTTAGCTAAGCATAGTATTTATGCGGCGTTAAGTGCAATTGCTATCGGCTTGGCGTTTAAGCTTAATTTAGTGGAAATTGCGGGAGCGCTTGAAAATTTTTCTATGCCGACTGGCCGAATGAATTTGATTTCCGGCATCAAAAATACTTCGATAATTGATGATACGTATAATTCTTCTCCTATTTCTGCTATTTCTGCGCTGGATGTTTTGAAAGATATTAACTCGTCTAGAAAAATCGCCGTGATGGGGGATATGCTAGAGCTTGGCGAAGAAGTGGAGTTAGGACACAAGGATGTGGCCAAGAAATTTTTGGAAATTAAAGATGGAATTTTCTTTGCAGTCGGGGAAAGAATGCAGTTTGCCGTAGAAGAACTCAAAAAAAGAAATATCAGTCCAGAAAGACTTTTTGTTTTTTCTGATCCGATGGGCGCTGGGAAAAAATTACGCGAAATAATTCAGTCGGGAGATTTGATTTTGATAAAAGGTTCACAAGGAATGCGAATGGAAAAAGTGGTAGAAGAAATAATGGCCGAGCCACAAAAATCAGACGAGCTTCTTTGCCGGCAAAGTTCGGCCTGGAAAAGTATCCCGTGGAAGAAAATTTAAATTAGAACTCCGCACCAATTCCGAAGTATATTTTGTTTAGTGTATAATTTTTGCCACGGAATCGCCTACGGCTTAGTCTAAAATTATAATAGGTTCTGGCTAAGAATTGGTATGGGGCAAGAAATTTGGCAAGTTTGAATATTCGGATTTATTCGGGGGAGGCAATCCGATTAAAGAAGAAAAACTCCGAGATGAAAATCTCGGAGTTTTGAAAATTTGACAAAATATTTTAATGTGTTATTATAGGAATATTACAATACTTTACGACTTCAAAAATACTTCTTTTTCAGAAATCGACTTAATAACATAAGCAGGGACGAATTGTATCTAAAATGCAAATTTCCCAGTTTATAATATAAGTCGTTTTTTTAATATTATGATCAACAAAGAAAAAATCTTGTCCCAAGCCAGGGCTCATTTGGCGAGTGTTTGCATTAGCATCAAAAAAGGCTTAAGCGAAACCAAAAAAACGCTGAAAATAAGTGAAGAAAAATTTAATGGTCTTTCTTATGGAGAAAAAATGGTAGAACGAGGGATAATTAGTTATAACCAAAAAAGAGTTGACGAACTGAAGCACTTAGAAGGCTCTCCATATTTTGTGCGATGTGATGTGATATTTGATATCGACGAAAAAGAAACCAGCGTCTATTTCGCTAAGTTTGGTTTTGATCAAGAATCAATTTATTCTTGGATTGCTCCCGCTTCAGTAATGCGCTTTGAAAAACCGGGCGATGTGCAATATAAGCTTCCTGATGGGGGAATTAAAACTATCAAGCTTCTCAGAAAAGATCAATATATGATTGTGGATAAAAAAATTAAATTTTTATCTTCAGAATCAGTTGATACCTCAAGGGAATTAGTGTATGAAGAATATTTTTCTACACAAAAATCTGGCTTTATCCTTCCGGAAATTGTTGCTCAAATGGAAAAAGCCCAAGACCAAGTTATCAGAGCGTATCATATTGGACCATTTCTTATCTCTGGCCCGGCTGGAAGTGGAAAAACAACCCTAGCTTTGCATCGAGTGGCCTATCTTGCGCAATCGCCAGATTTATCGGATATTTATACAAGTAAATCAATCATTGTGTTTGTTCAAGATAATGGAACTCGAGAATATTTCTCGCATCTTTTGCCCGAACTTGGCATTAATGATGTTCTAATAACTACATTTTCGCAGTGGGCTTTTGAAATATTAAACATTGACGGTAAATTTATAGATAGATATGGCGACACGGAATACGAAAAAGATTTATATGAATTTCAAAAATTAAAAGCCTTGAGAGATTTAGGAAAAAATATATATTTCAAGGGGGATACTTTTTCTATATTAGAAAAAATATACAATAAGATATTTAACGAACAACAAAAAATATTATTTCAAAGACAAAAAAAAGAGAGGGCTTATGATAGAATCGATTTGGCCATACTTCTTCAAATATTTCTTAGAAATAATGGAAAATTAAACGTGACAAAAAATTATAGAGTCCAACAAAATAATGGAAAAATAAAGAATAAGAGAGAAATTTTGCAATTGGAATATTCTTTGGCGGTGGTAGATGAGTTTCAAAATTATCTACCGGAACAATTAAAACTTATAAAATCTTGCATTAGTGAGAAAAGTAAATCGATTGTTTATGTGGGAGATATGGCACAGCAAGTTAAGCTTGGAACAATTCGCCAGTGGGAAGAGATAGGGGAGAAAATGGAGCAAGATCGCAAAGTTGTGCTGGAAAAAGTCTATCGAAATACAAAAAACATTTTGTCTTTTATCAAAAAGCTTGGGTATGATATTGAAATACCAGAGCAACTCAAGGAGGGAATAGGAGTTGGCGAATATATCCTAGAGACGAAAGATCAAGAAATAGAAAAGATCAAAAAAATTATCGGAGAGGATAGTTTTAGCAGTGTTGGAATTTTGGCTAAGGAAAATGAATATTTGTCAGAATTTAAAGAATCTTTCGTTAAGAATGAAAAAATACATATTATGACAATGAATGAAGCACAGGGAGTTGAGTTTGATGTTGTTATTATTGTAGGCATTGAGAAAAACACATTCATTTCTTATGAAAATGTGCAAAAAGAACTGATTGAAGAAAAGAAGAGAATCAATAGAGATCTTCTCTATGTTGCGCTCACCCGAGCTATATCGCAGTTGCACATTATGGGAAAAGAAAAATTAGAAAATATAATTTCTTAATGAAAATCTCGGAGTTTTTAGTTTTTGACCTTAGTGTGTATTTAAAGTAGAATTGAAATATAGAGTATAATTTAAAAAATTAAATGAATATTGAAAAAGAAATTGAAATAATAAAGGATCGTAATAAAAAGGTGGAGAATGATAAGGCGTGGGAAACCAGTTGGACGAGGCGAATTTCTGTTGCAAGTATGACATATGTCATCGCTCTGTTTTGGCTTATTATAATAAATGAAAGTATACCATTTCTAAAAGCTTGCGTTCCAACCGGTGGTTATCTTCTTTCTACACTTTCCTTGTCATTTGTGAAAAAACGGTGGGAGAATAAAAATAATAAAAAATAAGTATGGAAATAACATCAATTCAATTTGTCAAAGGAATTATCGGGCCAGATAGAGCTTTGGAAAATACTTTTCCGCAGGTGGCTTTTATCGGTCGCTCAAATGTGGGAAAATCGAGCGTGATTAATTCACTAGTAAGACAAAAAAAACTAGCCAGAACTAGTGCGCATCCAGGACGCACACAGCAGATAAATTTATTCTTGATTAACAATACTTTTTATTTGTTGGATTTACCAGGATATGGTTATGCCAAAACTTCCAAAGAAAATCAAGTGGAACTCAAGAAAATAATTCGGGGTTATCTGTTCGAATCAACATACAAGCAAAAAAAAGTAGTGCTCATTATCGACGCCAGCGTGGGTCCCAAGGAAATTGATTTGGAAATGCTGGAACTTTTAGAAAAGAACAAAAAAAATGTGGTTATTTTAGCCAATAAGGTAGACAAAATAAAACCTTCGCTTTACAAAAAACAATTTGAATACATTCAAGAAAAGATTGGTCCGCATCTGATTATTCCCTATAGCGCTAAGAAAGATACCGGCCGAAAAGAACTGCTTCGAGAAATTGCCTAGCTAGCTATTTGAAATATTTCCCGCATTTAAGCGTAATATTTATTGTAATAATTAATTTTTTAAATATTATGTGGAATTACTATGGGCATATGGGTTCGGGTTTTGGATTTGGTTGGATAGTTATGATTGTGTTTTGGGGGCTGATTATTTGGGCAATTTATGCCTTAGTTCGCGGAAATTATGGACATCGTGGTTGTTGTGGAGGACAGCACAAAGGAAATGAAATCAAAGCCAATAATGCTTTGAATATCCTCAAAGAACGCTACGCTAAAGGAGAAATTTCTAAAGAAGATTTCGACAAGATTAAAAAAGATTTGGAATAATCCAAAAAACTTATAAAACTTAAAAATCGCCTACGTGGCGGTTTTTGATTTATTGAGGGATGGGGGTTATAATATAATTACTTATACAGAAAACAACTCTTATGTCCGAATATTATAAAGCCAACAGAACAAGAAATATCTATGATCCGAAAAGCGGGGAGGCTTTCAAGTTGTCTCGGTCGAGAATTGAAAATTTTATGCATTGTCCAAAATGTTTCTATTTGGATCGAAGGCTGGGAATTGGCCAGCCACCGGGATTTCCGTTTAATTTAAATTCAGCAGTAGACAAACTTTTGAAAAAAGAATTCGACATTCATCGAGCCAAAAAGATTGCTCATCCACTCATGAAAGCTTATGGACTTTCAGCCGTACCATTTCAACACAAAATGCTGGATGAGTGGCGAGAAAATTTCAAGGGTGTGCAGTTTCATCACAAACCTACTAATCTCATCATCACGGGCGCCGTGGATGATTTGTGGCAAGATGAGAACGGAGAAATCATTGTAGTCGACTACAAGGCCACAAGCAAAGATGCAAAAGTATCATTGGATGCCGATTGGCAAGATGGATATAAACGACAAATGGAAATATACCAATGGCTCTTGCGAAAAAATGGTTTGGATGTTTCCAATACTGGATATTTTGTCTATTGCAACGGAAGAACTGACAAAAAAGCTTTCGACGCCAAACTGGAATTCGATATTGATTTGTTGCCCTATACCGGCGATGATTCTTGGTTGGAAAATACTTTATTGGAAATCAAAAAATGTTTGGACGGAAAAATTCCAGAGCCAAACAAGAATTGCGATTTTTGCAACTATCGAAAAGCAGTAGATGTTGTGGAGAAAAATTTGCAGAAAAAGTCCAATACTTTGTTTTAAATAAAATTTTTAATTTATGAATTTCACTCATTGGTTAGTAATTATTAGCGTTTTAATTAGTGTCGGAGGATCCTACACTTATATTAGTGATACATTATCCGGCAAAACAAAACCCAATCGAGTTTCATGGCTCATGTGGTCACTTGCACCACTAATTAGTTTAGGTGCGGCGTTATCAAGCGGAGGTGATCTTTGGGCTAATATGCGCGTTTTTACTGCTGGATTTATTCCTTTGGTTATATTTTGCGTATCTTTTATTAATCCTAAAAGTTATTGGAAACTAAATTTTTTTGATTTAGCATGTGGTCTTTGCTCTGTTTTAGCGATTATTCTTTGGATTATTATCGATTCCCCACGCTTAGCAATTATTCTAGCACTTCTTGGTGATGGGTTTGCTGCTTTTCCAACAATAATAAAGGCGTGGAAATTTCCGGAAACTGAAACTGGGTTGATTTTTATAACGGGACTGATAAGTGCTGTAATCATAATCCCTGCTATTCCTGTTTGGAATATTGAAAATGCTGCTTTTCAAATGTATCTTTTAGCGGCTAATTTCTTTTTAGTATTATCAATATATAGAAAGAAATTATTTAATTATTAATAAATAAAACATATGGAAAAAATAAAAGTCGAGCAACATGGTTTCACTGCATTTTCGTGGTTTGCGGGTTGGCTTTTCACAGTCGGGTTTTTGAATCTGACATTAGGGAAGGGAATTTTGGCAATTGTCTTGTGTCCATACTTTATCGGTCAGGCAGTAGCAATGTTGGCTAAATAAAAAATCAATCAAGCTCCGTGTTATTTTGTAATAATATTGATGCCTCAATGGTATTAAAAACATATCAATACTAATTATTAACAAAAAACATATGAGCAATCGAATAATACATTTTGATCTTTATGCTGATGATCCGGCGCGCGCTTCTAAATTTTATAGCGAAGTCTTCGGATGGACATTTAAAAAATGGGAAGGCGAAGGCATGGACTATTGGCTAATTATGACCGGACCGGATATCGAGCCGGGGATAGATGGGGGAATGTCTAAGCGTGAAAAAGAATGGAAAGATAATGTTTCTAATGGAGCGGTAACAATTGGAGTCTCTAATGTCGACGAGGCTATTTCCAAGATTGAAAAAGCCGGTGGAGAGATAACCATGAAGAAGACGGCTTTATCCGGAGTCGGCTGGTTTGCTAGCTTCAAGGATCCTGAGGGAAATGTTTTGGCTTTGATGCAGGCGGATATGTCAGCAATGTAATAATTTTTGCCAAACAAAAAAGAATCGAAATGAACGTGATTCTTTTTTTGGTGTTTTTTTATATGGTATAATGGAAAAGTCAAAGCACAAATGAAAAAGCCCTCAATTCTGGCATGAGCGTGTGGATCCCTTGAAAAATGTATCGGAAAAAAATATTTTTCCCTATAAATCTAGGTGGGTTCCAATTTTTCACTCTTCCGTCGTGAAGGCCTTTTCAATTCAAGTATAATATAAATTAGGAAATATTTCAAAATAAATGTATTATCTATATATCCTGAGATGCGCTGACAAAACTCTCTATACTGGAATCACCACTGATTTGGAACGGAGAATTTTGGAACATAATAAAACGAAACTTGGAGCAAGATATACTGCTTCGCGTCGGCCGGTAAAGTTGGTATATTCCAAGAAATTCAAAAGTCGATCCTTGGCTTCCAAGGAAGAAGCGAGGATTAAGAAATTAAAAAGAGTGCAAAAATTAGAATTAATTAAAAATTTAAAATATGCAAAACTATAATTGGTATTCACAATTAATTAAACCGACTTGGTCTCCGCCGGCTTGGGTTTTTGGTCCGGTTTGGACATTTCTCTATGTGCTAATTGCTATTTCATTCGGTAAAGTTTTTTGGATGGCATTTAAAAAACAAATCCCTCTTTTGGTGGCACTACCGTTTATTCTCAATTTGATTTTCAACTTTTCTTTTACTCCTATTCAATTCGGTTTGAAAAATAATCTTTTAGCAGCGGTGGATATTCTATTAGTATTAGGAACGCTCATTTGGGCGATGATGGCAATTTATCCGCACTCAAAATGGGTTGCTTATATCCAAATCCCGTATCTTCTTTGGGTATCATTTGCAACAGTTTTGCAACTCACAATTACGTATTTAAATAAGTAATTTTTTGAAATATAAAAATTTTTGAGCAGTATTAGTTTCGTAATCATTAAAAATATTTTTTATGAAAGGAATAATGTCCAACATTGAGAAGGAAACTCTCGAGAATGAGAATTTTAGAAAAGTTCTCTATACCGGTAAGCACAGTCAATTGGTGCTGATGAGTTTGGCGCCGAAGGAAGAAATTGGTATGGAAGTTCATGCGGATAATGATCAATTTTTTCGTTTTGAAAAAGGCGAAGGAACGGTGCTTATTGATGGCAATGAATATACAGTAGGGGACGGCGTAGCGATTGTGGTGCCGGCAGGAGCCCAGCATAATGTGATTAATGTTTCCGAAACAGAAGAATTAAAGCTTTATACAATTTATTCTCCCGCACATCATCAAGATGGCATCGTTCGCCATACTAAAGCTGAAGCAGAAAGCAATGAGGCGCAGTTTGACGGAAAAACGACGGAATAATTTTGGTTTATTCTTTAAAAACCGGTCCTTTAAAATGAGGCCGGTTTTGTTTTTCTGTGTTAATTTTTTGAAATTGACGTGGGGTTTACTTTTGTTTTATCTAATACTATACTTATATTAGTAAGTTGTTTAACTATTTAAATAAAACCTATGTCAGAAATATTGGAAATTCTTTTCGGTTCCAAGGAGCGAGCACGGCTTTTGCGTTTTTTTCTGCAAAACCCAGAACCAGTTTTTAGTTTTTCGGATATTATTTCGAGAAATATGCTAAATGCTGGAAGAAGTAAAAGTGAGCTAAATAGCTTAGCGAATATAAAATTTATCCTAAAACGAACCAAGGCCGGAAAAACTTTCTATCAGCTTAATCAAGATTTCAATTTTTATCCGGAACTGAAAAATCTTATCGCTAAATCAAATGTTTATCCGCAATGCCAGAGTCTTTCCAAGACAGCCAAAATTGGCAATGTTAAATTAGCTTTGATAAGCGGAGTGTTTATCAATTATTCAAAGAGTAAAGCGGATATGATAATTGTGGGAGACGCAGTGAGCAAGGCTAGGCTCAAAAATCTCATGAGTAGCCTGGAAGCGGAAATTGGCAAAGAAATTAATTTTGTTTTGATGACAATGGACGAATTCAAATATCGCCTCAATATGCTGGACAAATTTGTTTTGGAATTTCTTGAAGGTCCGCACGAAGAGGTGATCAATAAAATTTCCGGACTAAAAAGATTTATCGCGCAGAGAAAGTTATAGTCTCTACGAATTACTAATCTATACAAATATACAAATCTACGAATAATTTAATTTGATGCTTAATATTTTAATTATACTTTTAATCGTGATAAGCGCTGGGTTGCTCTGGCTGATTTTGGATATGAAGAAAAAAATCGACGGGAATCGGGATGGGGAAAAGTCGGTGGCGATTTTGGAGCGATTGTCTATGATGGCTGAACAAAATCGTGAACTCAGACGCACGATGGATTCCAAACTTTCTGAAACTCATAGGGCCACTCAAGAACAATTGGGACAAACAATGAAAACAGCTCAAGGAATTGCCAGCCAATCAGTGCGGTCTATCTCGGAAATAACAGAAAAATTGACGAAATTAGAGGAAACGAACAAGCAAGTGATAAACTTTTCCGCGCAATTACAAAATCTGCAGGATATCTTGAAAAATCCAAAGCAACGAGGTGTGCTCGGTGAATATTTTCTAGAAGAAACATTGAAAAATGTGTTGCCACCGAATTCCTATCAAATGCAATATCCCTTCAAGGACGGTACCATTGTGGATGCAGTAGTTTTTGTCAAAAAAAATGTTATTCCAGTCGATTCAAAATTTTCTTTAGAAAATTATGAAAAGATTCTAAATTGCAAAGATAGTGAAGAAAGAGAAAGGCTAGAAAAAGTTTTCAAACAAGATTTGAAAAACAGGATTGATGAAACCTCAAAATATATCAAACCGTCAGAGGGGACAATGGATTTTGCTTTTATGTTTATCCCTTCCGAAGCTATATACTATGATCTTTTGATCAATAAGGTTGGTGCAGTGCAAGTAAACACTCGCGATCTCATCGAATATGCTTTTCAAGACAAAAAAGTGATCATAGTTTCCCCAACTTCTTTCCTCGCATATTTGCAAACTGTGCTTCAGGGTCTGCGAGCTTTTCAAATTGAAGAAAGCGCCAAGACTATTCGAATCAATGTGGAAAAGCTCGGCAGGCATATTGTGGCTTTTGAAGATTATATGAAAAAATTGGGCAATGGTTTGGGCACAACCGTCAACCAATATAATATCGCCTACAAGGAATTGGGAAAAATTGACAAAGATGTGGCGCGCATCACCGAAGGAGAAAAAATTATCGAACCAATATCGCTTGAAAAACCAAAAGAAGAATAAAAAGCATGTATCATAAAGCATGAAATAAAAAATACAAAATATTTAGATGGAAAATTACAATAAAGTAAAAATAAATAATAACTCAAAAAAAAGCTTAATTTATAAATTCAAGCTTTTTTTCAACCAAGAATTTTTCAAAAATCATATTGTGCTTTGGCTTTTGATTTTTAATTTTTTGGCTAATCTAACTAATTGGATAATTCTGGCAATTTTTATCAATAAGACCCAGAGGAACATAATTTTGCACTACAATGTCTATTTTGGAGTGGATAATCTCGGAAATTGGAAACAATCTTTTTTAGCGCCAGCCATCGGTCTATTTTTATTTTTAGTAAATTTTAGCTTGGCTTTTTTCTTCTATAAAAACAGAGAAAGAATCGCCAGCTACAGCTTGCTTCTAGCTTCAGTTATTATTCAAATAAACTTGATAATTTCTTCGGTTAGTGTTATACTAATAAACTACTAAAAAAGTTAAAAGTAGCAAGTTAATAAAGTTCATAAAGTCCAACTTTTTAGCTTTAAAACTTTCTAACTTTATAAACTCTAATATGTTTAATTTTCCCGATCCAAAAACTACAGATCCTAAAAAGCGTCGTGTTCAGCGAATACTGGAAGTTATTCCAGGAATTTTGACTTGGACAACGCTTATTGGCATGTTTGTTTTTTCTTTTCTCTTGCCTGTTTATGTGGCTATTTTTATTATAGTCTTTGATATCTATTGGATTTATCGAACGATTTTTATTGCGTATTATTCAGTGGCGGGATACAAAAAACTAAAAGAAGGAAAGGAGATTGATTGGTGGGAAAGATGTCAAAATATAATGAATCCTCAAAAATACGGAGAGATTATATCCGATCGAATTTTGAATATGCAAAAAAGCCTAGAGGAAAGTGGTCACCTCGCCAGACAAGAAAAAAATATTTTCAGAAAAGAGATAGAAAAATGTCTAGAATATTTGGAAGAAGTGAAAGAGATTTCAAAAATAAAAGACCAAATTTTAGATTGGCGAGAAATTGTGCATGTAGTGATGCTTCCGACAGCTAGTGAACCAGCTGAAGTGATTGAGCCAGCTATTCAAGCAATCGCTGATTCAAATTTTCCAAATCATCAATTTATCATCCTTTTAGCCACAGAAGAGCGCGAACCAGAAAAACAAAGATTGGAAAAGGTTAATTATCTAAAAAATAAATTTCAAGGAGTTTTTAGAGATTTTATCGTTACAACGCATATAGTCAAGGATGATGAAATGAAAGCTAAAGGATCAAATGCTACTTTCGCAGCTAAATTTTTGGCAAAATATTTAGAAGAAAGAAAAATCGATTTCAAAAAAGTTATTTTTTCTAATTTTGATTGCGATAGTGTGGCTCACAAGCAATATTTTGCCGCTTTAACCTATAAATATATAATTGATCCTAAAAGGCTACAAAGAAGCTATCAGCCTTTGCCAATGTACCACAATAATTTGTGGGACACTAATGCTTTTGTGCGGGTGATCGTGACCGGCTCCAGTTTTTGGCATATTTTCCAAAGCACTAGAACAGAGGGTATGGTGACTTTTTCTTCTCATAGTGAGCCATTTGATACTTTGTACAAAGTTAATTTTTGGCCAATCAATATGATCAGTGAGGATTCAATTATCTATTGGAAATGTTTTACTTACTACGACGGTGATTATAAAGTGATTCCGATTCATCTTCCTATTTCGCTGGATGCAGTTTTGGCGGAAACATATTGGAAAACTATCAAAAATCAATATAAGCAAAAAAGGCGCTGGGCCTATGGCATTGAAAATTTCCCAGTTATTATGCGGGCAATTGGGCCAAATAAAAAAGTTTCTTTTTGGAAGAAATTTTCTGTCGCTTTTGAAATGTTGGAAGGTCATCACTCTTGGGCGACAGCTAGTTTTATTCTAGCAATACTCGGGTGGTTGCCACTTATTTTTGGGGGTGATGATTTCAATCAGTCTGTTTTGGCGCATAATTTGCCATTTATTACTCGTTATCTTATGACACTGGCCATGTGTGGATTGGTTGTTTCAATGTCGCTAAGTTTTCTCCTGATGCCGCCACGCCCTAAAAAATATTCAAAATGGCGCAATTTTTATATGTTGATTCAATGGGCTTTGGTGCCAATTATTGCGCCGTTTCTTGGTTCAATGCCAGCTGTTGATTCGCAAACTAGAATTTTATTAGGAAAATATTTTGGAGAGTTTTGGGTGACGGAAAAGATGAGAAAATAATCCTATGAAATACTTAATTCCGTTTCTAATTTCACTGACACTTACGGTAATTTCAATTTATGGAATTATCCTTTTTACGAAAGAAATAAAATGGTTAGGCAGAGTTGGTTTGCGCCATATTCACAGGGGCAATATCTCAAGATTGGGTGGATTGGTAATGATTGTGATTTTTGATTTTTCGATTCTTGTGAATAGAGATTTGTTTATATCTCCTCAACTTTATGGTTTTTTGATTAGTAATATCATCCTTCTCTTAGTTTATTTCTGGGATGATCTTGGAGAAATTCGCTGGAAAATTCAACTTTTTGGACAAATCGCTGTTTCAGTTTTTGTTTTTATTATGGGAGTTAGAATCTATTATGTGACTAATCCGCTAAGTGGTGGAATTTTGAGATTAGATTCAAGTTTGGGCGTGGTTTTTTCTGTTACCCTGGTTATCTTTTGGTTAGTCTTACTTATGAATGCCGTTAATTGGGCTGATGGAATCGATGGTCTTTCTGGTGGCATTACTTTTATAACAGTGACTACAATATTTTTTCTGAGTTTTCGCTCAGAGGTAAATCAGCCACCCATTGCTATTATGTGTGCAATTTTAATGGGAACAATTCTGGGATTTTTGATGTTTAATTTTTATCCATCTAAAATAATTGCTGGTACAACGGGGGCGATGTTTATGGGTTTTTCCCTGGGAGTCTTAGCTGTTTTTGCTGGTACAAAAATTGCAACTTCTCTTCTGGTCTTAGCTATTCCAATTATTGATTTTTTCTGGGTGATTGGCGAAAGAATTCGTAATAAAAAATCAATATTTATCCCTGATCGAAATCATTTACACTATAAGCTAATGGAATTAGGATGGTCTCAGCGAAAAATAGTCCTAGGCTATTGGATAATTACAAGTATTATCGCTTGCGTTGCTCTCAACACTCGAGCAATTGGCAAGGGAATTACTTTGCTTTTAGTGTTAATGATTATGATAGCTTCAATTTTTATTATAAATAGAAAAATTTCTAAATTAGATAATGCAAAAAATTAATCTAAAAACCAAAAGTATCGGCAAAATATTAGCGATTATTTTATTGATATTTTTATCAGCATCGATAATATTCGGGATTATTTATTTTAGTAAATATAAGATAGTTGCGATTGGTAGGTATAATTTTTTTGTAGAACTAACAAGAAAACCCGAAAAGCAAATACAGGGATTAGGCGGTCGAGCGAAAATTAGAGAAAAAGAAGGAATGCTTTTTGATTTTGGGAAAAAGGGCGAATATTCTTTTTGGATGAAAGATATGCAAGTTGATTTAGATATACTTTGGATAAACGAAGGAAAAATAGTCCATATTGCGAAAAATGTTTCTCATGATTCACTAGAAACAATTAATCCTAAAATTGAAGCGGATAAAGTTTTGGAAATAAACAGCGGACTTTCGGACAAATATAATTTCAAGATAGGGGATAGTGTGAAAATATACTGAATTTTCCATATATAACAAAAATCCTTCCCGCTAAGCGAGAAGGATTTTTATTATATAGAAAGTAATAATATACTTACCTAAAAAAAGAACAAAGTGATTATGAATAAAGGAAATCTATTATGACAACGACGGTACTCGAACGGCATATTTATGTAGATTTTTTAATTGGTTTTCGTTGAGATTTTTAGATTTTGAGATTGCATCCTTAATCAAATCTTTTGAGAATTCTATTGATGTGCCTACAGAAACTCTTCCCTTGTGACCTGAATTTTTGCGCAAATAATCTTCAATGTATATTTTGTGTTCGGCTGTGAGTGCTGAATCAGGATTTTTTTCAAGAAAATCAGCAAGAGCTCTTCGGGCAAGCTTTGTTTGACTGTCGCCCTTGGCTGCTGTTTCAATGAGAGAGTTTTCTGTTTCTTGGCTTGTAGCAACTGAAGAAGTTTCTTTTTCTTGAGAAACAGTGCTATCATTGACGGTTTCTTGTTTCGTAGTAGAATTATTTTCTTCATCTACGGCTACAGTCGGTTCATCTACCTGTGGAGATTCTGTTCGCTTAGAATAAGAATAAATTCCTCCAGCAATCAAAATTACGATAAGAATGCTTACGATAATTCGCATATTATCTTCTAACCATTCTTTCATCTTATTTTGAGTAGATTCTTCTTCTGTGGTTTTTTCATCTAGTTCTTGGTTATCCATAATTTTCACCTTCCTTTCTATTTAATATTTATTGTTTTTAACGTGCTTTCGTTGAAGCTGTTCTTCTATTAAATTTTAACTTTATCTGCCTCGGGCGTCAACTAGACAAAATGGCTTATTCAGGGCGTAGTAAAGGCATAAATTACAAAGTTCAAATCGCAACTTCCAAATAAATTTAAAATATCTAAAATTTAAAAATCAAAAAATAAGTTTCGAATTTATAAAATTATAATTTTTAAAAAATTACTTGTTATTTGGTTTTTGTGATTTGAAATTTTATTTTTTAAAAAAATTTTAAAATTTTTTTAAAAAATCACCTGTGGATAACTTTTTTCTATTGCAAAAAAAAATATATGTTGTATAATTAAGTTAAGAAAAATATTTTCATCCGATAACATTCGGAAAAATAAATTTCTTGAAAACAAAAGGTCGAAAATAAAAATGTAAATTATTTTAAAGTTAAAAAAATAAAAATAGAAAGGAAGGTGAAATCAACATGGCAGCAAAAAAGAAAGCAGCTAAAAAAGCTACAAAGAAAAAAGCTACAAAGAAAGTAGCAAAAAAGAAAGCAACAAAAAAGAAAAAGAAATAGTCTTTCTCAAATAATTGTTCTTTAATGCCTTAGGTATTATTGATAAAGCAAAAAATCGCGAAATCGCGATTTTTTGCTTTGAAAATAAGCATGCGAATAGCGCGCTACCCGCCTCGCGTCGACAAGCGGTCTCCGCGAGTCGAGGCGGGCGAACGCGCCCATGCGAATGAAAAAGGGCTTATTCTAAATAAATAATTTAACGACGCGCCATTTTTGGGCTAAATCTTTTTGAAATTCAATATTAGCATTAGGAAAGTATTTTTTGATTAATTTTGCAATTTTTTGTTTTTGTTCAGGACTAATTTCGAGAATAGTTTGTATCTTGTATCTTGTGTCTTGTATCTTTAGTATCTGTTGGAATAATTTTTCATAATGATCGAGTCCGTCGATTCCAGAAAGCAAAGCAGAGCGCGGTTCAAATTTTTTTACATTAGGTGCGCAAGCAGAATAAATTTTTTTGGAAAGATAAGGGAGATTGGCAATGATGATCATGGAACATGAAGCATGAAACATGTAACAATTTATATTTTTAATAACTGGTTCTAATAAATTTCCTTTTAAAAATTTTATTTTGTCATCAACTTTATTTTTTTTGGCGTTGTGTTTGGCAATAGACAAAGCTTTTTTGGAAATATCAATTCCGAAGTATTTAATTTTATCACTGCTCTTTGATTGTTGTTCATTGTTCTTTGCAATAGATATAATTATATTTCCACTTCCCGTGCCAATATCGACAATAGTTGTATTCTTTTTGTTATATGTTTCATGCCTGCCTGCCGAAGAGGCAGGTTTCATGCTACATAAAGCGAGTTCGACGAGCGATTCTGTTTCCGGGCGGGGGATAAGAGTGTCTTTAGTGACCTTGAAATTAAGGCCATAGAACTCTTTTTGAGCAAGAATATAGGCGATTGGTTCATAATTGAGTCGTCTTTGCAAGATTTTATTGTATCTTGTTTCTTGTGTTTTGGTTAATTTATATTCCGGGTGAATAAGGATATATTCTCGAGGTTTTTTGAGAATAAAGCCAAGCAAAAGCTCCGCATCAAATTGCGGAGTGGAGCTAATTTTCAATAGTTTATTAATTGAGTGGCTAAGTAAATTTTTTATTGTTTCTGGCATTGTTTTGACAAAATTATTCTTATAATGCTACTATAATAAACTAAAAGAGGCAAGGAAAGCATAATAATAAGCAGTTCTTACTATAAAAAAGGGAGGAAATAGCTATGCATTATCAAGACTATCGTGATCTTAGGGCGGGCGATTTTTTATCTCATCCAAATAGAAGAGGGGCATTGATGATTGTAGTGAATAGGGATTTTTGGTTGAATAAGGTGGGCGAAGAAATGGTTCAAGATCTTCAACAGGCTGAAAAGGAAACTAATTCATTTGTATTATTCCGGTACTTGGGGTTAAAAGTTGATGGAAGTATCGGTAATAAACCGAGAAGCGAAGACGCAAAAGTACGAAATTATAGCTACATGCACTATGCGGATTTGGTCTGCACTGGCGTAACCGCAAAAAGCATTTATGCCTTGCTCGATGTCGTGGTTAACCTCGGAAAAGAGAATCTGGAGTTCTTAAGGGAAGATCTGGAAGGAATTATAATGAAAAATAATTTCTGGAAAGAGGCTCTGGGTTAAATGGATATTGTTCCAAGAAAAAATATTAAAGCCGTTGTTTATAGAAATTATATAAACAACGGCTTTTTTTATTTCCCTAATTTTCTTTTTGCATCTTCCTCTTGCAGAACAACCATCATTTCATCTAAATTTCCTTCCAAAATAGATTTAATATTACTCCAGCTTTGTTTTATGCGGTGATCAGTGATGCGGTCTTGTGGAAAATTGTAAGTGCGGATTTTTTCACTGCGGTCACCCGTGCCAATTTGAGATTTTCGCGCGTCGCTTGATTCCTTGGCTTTTCGATCATCTTCCAATTGCAAAAGACGAGAGCGCAAAACTTTCATGGCCTTTTCTTTGTTTTTAATTTGAGATTTTTCGTCTTGGCAAGAAACTATGAGATTAGTTGGGATATGGGTGATGCGCACAGCTGATTTGGTGGTATTGACGGACTGTCCTCCGGGACCAGAAGAGCAAAAAGTGTCAATTCTGATGTCTTTTTCTTCTATCTTCAAGTCCACCTCTTCTGCTTCTGGTAAAACTGCCACAGTGGCGGTGGAAGTATGCACTCGGCCATTTTTTTCCGTTTCGGGGATTCTTTGTACGCGGTGCACACCAGATTCATATTTCATTTTACTATATACATCAGCACCATTAATTTCAAAGACAACTTCCTTATATCCACCAATTCCGATAACATTAGAATTAAGAAGTACTGTGCTCCAGCGATTTTTTTCCGCATATTTAGCATACATTTGAAAAAGATCTCCAGCAAAAAGAGCCGATTCATCTCCACCGGCACCAGCCCGAATTTCCACGATAACATTTTTATGATCATTGGGATCTTTGGGGAGAAAAGTTTTTTCTAATTCTTTTTCTAGGATGGCTTTTTTTGCGCTCAGTGTGACATTTTCTTCCATAGCCATTTGTTTCATTTCCGGATCTTCTTCATTAGAATTGATTATCACGGCATTTTCTGTCATCGACTTTTCTATTCTTTCCAATTCGTTTATATTCTCCATCGTTTCTGAAAGTTCAGCCTGTCTTTTGCCAAGCTCACCCATTTTTTTGGCATCACTAAAAATGTCCGGGCTATTAAGCTCAGTGGAAATTTCCTCATATTCCTGCCTAATTTTCTCGATTTGTTCTTTCATGAGTTCTTTACTAATTACTAATCAATTACTAATATACTAATATTTCGATTGTGTTTCTTGGTTCTTTTTGTTATAATCAAGCTATAATTTAAGTGTATATAATATTTGCGAAATTAGCAATATTTAGTTGAATTAAGTCAATATAGATAATTTTTTAAGCCAAATAAAATATATGAGTTTTGAAGATATTATCAATCGGGACAAGAAAAATGCAGAATTCATACAACAAGAATTTGATAATTTATCAGAAAGTGAAAAAGCCCAAAAAATAGTATCAGATCAAGAAGGGGCACTTAAAATGAAAGACAAGGTGAAAAGATATGTGTCGCCTGAAGATATTGTACCTGGTCTCAATATAGATGATCTTGTAAAAATGAATGATATTTTTAGAAATAAACCTACCAAGAATATTGGTAAAGCAATTGAAGGAAAAGTAGGAAAAGATTTTGAAACATCCTTTACGGGTGCAGTGCAACGAGCATTAAATATTGACCTAAGGAAAAATCATGGACAGAAATTCAATCAAATAAGAAATTTATTTAAGGATAAACCAATCATAGATCTAGGTGCTGGTGGAAATATTGGAGGAAAAAAAATTGCTCAAATGTTGGAAGTATCGGGATATATTGCAGTCGAACCTCATAATCATGAAGGACTCGAATATGCGATGATAGAGGGTTATGGTGAAGAAGACAAGATGTTTTTTAGAAAAGGATTTAAAATACCGAAAGAAATTCCTTATGCTATTGTCCCCGAAGATGCATTGACATTTCTAAGAAGATTACCCGATCATTCAGTTGGAGTTATGTCTATTGGTACGGACGGATATGTTTTTTCTGGAAAAAACGAGAGGCAAAAAAATGAAGAAATAGAAAAATATATTGAGGATTGTGAAAAAGAAATCGCGCGAGTTCTTGATCCGGAAAGTGGATTTTTAGTGCGTAGTAGTATGTTTGGAGGTAATGAAGGAGGATTTCTGAGATTATCAGAAGAAGAAAGTATGATGGATATGTTTGACAGGGTTCATATTTATAAAGCTATCGAGAAGGATGAAAATATATAAAACAAAAATTAAAAAATATTCAGGTTCTGATTTTAGTGAGGTTCATCAAAAAGCTTTTGGACTTTACTCGCAGATAAAAAGAAAATCGAAACGTCGTGCATATTTGCGATCAGCATATTTTAATAAGGATAAGGTATTTATAGATTTGTTTTGGCATCATTTGTTTGAAAAAGAAAATTGGCGTGATCGAGTAAGGCGTATGAAATATTTTAGTTGTGCTGTAGAATTAATTAGAAATTCACGATTTGAGCCGAAATCAAAAGAAAACCCAAACACATCCTCAGAAATATTGCATCGTTTTTATGGTATAACAGCGGAACATGAATTATTTTGTGTGCAAATTAAAGAAGAGAAAAAGAAAAGTCAAAAGTTTTTAATTTCCGTTTTTCCAACAGACGGTCCATGATATGCGGATAAATAAAAAAAGACCCTCCGCTAAGTGTGGTGTATAAACCACGGCCGAAAGCCTTTTTCTATATATAATACTACCAGATTTGGAAAATATGTCAATAGTGAAATAAATGGTTCAAAAAAGCCAAAATTATCTAATAATTATCAAATTTTTTATGCAAAAGATATTAATTATAGGAAGCAAGGGAATGTTGGGGCAGGAATTGGTCAAAACATTCAAAAAAGACAAGGATTATAAGGTAATTGCTTGGGATAAGGAGGATATTGATATTTCTAAAGAAAAGGAAGTTTCCAAAAAAATTGGATTTACCAAACCTAATATTATCATCAACGCGGCGGCATATAATGCGGTGGATAAGTGCGAAGAATCCAAAAAGGAATATGAAATAGCTAAGAAAATAAATGGTTTGGCGCCCGGATATTTAGCGGCGTCAGCCAAAAAAAACAAAGCTGTGCTGGTGCATTATTCCACAGACTATGTTTTTAATGGTGAGCCTGAAATTCCTGAACCTGCTGGTTGCTCCCACTCCTGTGCTTCTTGTTCTCTTCATCAAGGCTTTCAGCCAGAGGTTGGATTTGATGAAAATGCGAAACCTAGTCCAATAAGTAATTATGGAAAGTCGAAATTAATCGGGGAAAAAGAAGTAGCAAAAAATACTAAAAGTTATTACATTATTCGACTTTCTAAGTTATTTGGTAAGCCAGCCATAGGAGAAGGAGCGAAAAGAAGTTTTTTTGATGTGATGCTCGAAGCGGGAAAGAAAAATAAAGAAGTTCACCCTGTTAAATCCCCGCAAAGCGGGGACGCCAAAGGCGTATTTAACAGGGTTAAGGCAGTGGACGAAGAAACGAGTTGTTTCACTTATGCGCCAGATTTAGCCAAAAAAACCAAAGAAATACTTGACGCCAAGAAGCCTTTTGGGATATATCACATTGTGAATAGCGGTCCTTGCACATGGTACGAAGCCGCGGTAGAATTATATCGTCAGGCGAAGATAAAGACTAAAATTATCCCAGTTGACGGCAATGAATTTCCTCGTCCAGCCAAAAGGCCGTTTTATTCAGTTTTAGTTAATACTAAATTAAATCCAATGAGAAGTTGGAAGGAAGCGTTGAAAGAATATTTGAAATCAATGAACAAAGAACAATGAACAATAAAAAGTAAGAAAATTAATTCATTATATTTTGATCTTTGATCTCTGATCATTGGTCATTGATAACATATGAAAAATATCAAAAACCAAGACAAGGAAGTTTATAGAGCAACGATGGGCGAATTGAAGCGTCAACAAGAGGGTATGGAAATGATTGCCAGTGAAAATTATGTTTCAGAGGCGGTGCTTGAAGCGCTGGGATCTGTTTTTACTAATAAATATAGTGAAGGTTATCCGGGGCATCGTTATTATGGCGGGCAAGAATATACTGATGTGGTGGAAAGCTTGGCAATTGCTCGAGCAAAAAAGCTTTTTGGCGCGGAGCATGTGAATGTTCAGCCACTTTCCGGCGCACCGGCTAATATGATCGCCTATAGCGCAGTTTTGAAGCCAGGAGACAAGGTTTTGGGGATGGATTTGGCGCACGGCGGACATTTGACGCATGGTCATCCTGTGACGCTTAGCGCGAAGATATATAATTTTGTGCGATATAAAACAGATGCATTTGGAAAAATAGACTATAGAGAATTGGAAAAAATGGCAGTCAAAGAAAAACCGAAAATGATTTTGGCAGGATTTTCAGCTTATACAAGACAATTGGATTATAAAAAATTTCAAGCTATTGCCAAAAAAGTGGGGGCGATCACGATGTTTGACATTGCTCATATTGCTGGGCTAATTGCAGGCAAGGCCCTTCCAAATCCCGTGCCATATTTTGACATCGTCACCACCACAACTCACAAAACTTTGCGTGGTCCGCGTGGTGGAATGATTATGTGCAAAGAAAAATTCGCCAAGGCAATTGACAAAGCCACTTTTCCTGGTTTTCAAGGTGGACCACATGAAAACAATATTGCGGCCAAAGCGGTGGCATTTGGTGAAGCTTTGAAACCAGCTTTCAAAAAATATGCTGTGCAAACTATAAAAAATGCCAAAATTTTGGAACAAGAGCTGAAAAAATATGGATTTGACATTTGTTTTGGTGGAACAGACAATCATATGGTGCTAGTGGATGTTTGGGGTTCAAAAGGCGTCAGCGGAAAAGAGGCCCAAGAAGCCTTGGACGAAATTGGAATTTCACTTAACAAAAATATGATTCCCAACGACACAAGAAATCCGATGGACCCAAGCGGGATTCGCATTGGCGTGCCAGCCATCACAACTCGTGGAATGAAAGAAAAAGAGATAAAAATTATTTCCAAATGGATAAAGGATGCGATTGAAAATAAGGATGATAAAAAAGAATTGAAGAAAATTCATAATGAAGTTATTAAGCTTTGCAGAAAGTTTCCACTTTACAAGAATTTAAAATAATTTAAGTCGTTTAACGTATTGCTCTTTAAAACAAATATTTCTAGGAGGTTCAGATCAACTAAAATAATAAAAACATATAAGGAGGAAACACATGTCGAATCTGAAAAAACTATTCAAGGACCTTATTGCCATAGAAGATGGTGTTAAATCAGAAGATGTAACGCCTCAATACATCCATGAACAACGAGAAAAAAGGATTATACCTTTTATTCGTTATCAGGATGACCCGTGGCTTATAAATTTAACACAGACTGAGTGGCAAGAAATTGAAAAAGATCTTGATGGGATTATGGCCTCTTTTGCACATTGAAATTAGGGGAGATGGATATTTCCATCTCCCCGCTTCCTAAAAGTATTTGTTTTATAGATGAAAATAAATTTATGAAAGGCATTATTCTCTCGGGTGGAACAGCGACAAGGCTTTTTCCGCTCACCGCGACAACTTCGAAGCAACTTTTGCCGGTCTATGACAGGCAGATGATTTTTTATCCACTTAATACGCTCATTAAGGCTGGTATAAAAGACATTTTGATTATTGTAGCGCCGGAACACAGTGGGCAATATTTGAATCTTTTGGGTTCAATTTTTGAAAAATATGACATTCGCATTGATTTTAAGGTGCAAAAATTGCCCAAAGGCTTGACGGAGGCTTTTGTTTTAGGCGAAGATTTCATTGACAATGGCAATGTGACGATGATTTTAGGGGACAATATTTTCGAAGATGATTTTTCTGAGGATATTAAGAATTTCAAGTCTGGCGGAAAAATTTTTGCTAAAAAAGTTCCTGATCCGGAGCGTTATGGCGTGGTAAAATTTGATGAGAATAATAAGGCGGTGAAAATTATAGAAAAACCAAGTGAATGGTTAAGTGATTATGCTATTCCAGGACTTTATATTTTTGACAATCGAGTATCAGATGCAGCTAAGAACGTGATTCCATCCGAGAGAGGAGAAAAAGAAATAACATCACTGCATAATTTTTATCTGGAAAAAGGAGAGTTGGAAGTGAGTACTTTCTCTGGTGCGTGGTTGGATGCCGGAACATTCGACACTCTCCTAGAAGCGGGAAATATTGTCAAAGAAAAAAAAATTTACAAAAAATTCGATCCAATTATGGATAAAGCTATTTCGGAATTCAATGAAGAACTAAAAGCAATAGCCAAAAAAAGATTAATTTAATAACTTATTTTAACGCATGTATGAATGATAAAAAACCAAAAATTCATCTAGATTCATTTGAGGAATATAGCATTTCAATTTTACGATATATTGAATGGATGTTGGATTCATATTTCAAAAATACAAAAAACATCTCTATTGATGATATAAAAAAGCATGAGCTAGAAATAAATGCTTATGAGAATTTTGATAATCTTGTACCCCTCAAAGAAGATAAAATTATAATTTTGGATGATGATAAAATCAGTACAACTCAGGCAGAAAAAGCAATTCTTGATGGTAAATTTCTTTGGGAGCATGCCGCAGCAGGGGAAGCAACTCGCTTGGGCCTTGGTACAAAATACCTTCTAAGTCCATCTCAGTTTTCCATAGAAGAAATTGTTAATCATATGAGACAGGAAGCTATTAAAGAAATTATAAAAAAAGGAGTTTCTGGAGTCTCATTAATTAAAGAAAAGAAAAAGATAAACAAGGAAATTAATAGTGAAACAGTGCTGAGAATTTCCCATGTTAATCCAGGATCTTTGGCTAATATTTCTCTGGGAAACCGTCATATGTTACAAATGGTTTTTGATGTAATTAAACTTGCTAAGAAAAACAAGCAAAATCCAAGAAAAGTTTTGGCTAAACAGACAATTTTGATGATTCTAAATGAACAGACAGCCGAAGATATTATCGAAGAGTTTAAGCGATTTGATTTTTTTGGTCTCAATCCTAAAAAAGTATATTTTATGATCCAGCGCAGTTTTCATGGTATTTATATTAAGGACGGATGCCTATATTACGATCGTACAACCGAAAAAAATAAACGGCTTCATAACCATGGGCAAATGGTTATGCAGAAAATTCATGACAGCGTTGTTTTTCGTGTAAATCCTAAAAATACGGGTAAGAAAGTTTTTATTTCCAATACCGAATTCGAAAAAATTCTAGCACAACACGATGACTTACTTTCATATAACGTTGAAGATTTGGGATATTTAACTTGCTCTATTGATCTTCCTAGTCTTTCCCTGGCTCTTGATTTAGGAAAAAAAGGATACGGAATGGTCATGGAAATTGTTGCTCAAAATCCAATCAAGCCTCAAAAAGGCGGAGCTTGCTTTTTTGACAAAAAACTTAATCGTGTGGTTATGATCGAGACTAATCAGCTCAAGGATATAAAAAATGAGAATATTAAACATCTTAATAAAAATTTCAATCATTTTCCAAATCCAGCAAAGTCTTATCGGCTCATGAAAGAAAAAGGATTACCAATATCATTTGAAGTTAAAAGCACCTTCAACCAAAGTGGTGATCCTTGTAACTATATCTATGCGAATACTCCACAGGGCAATACGAATTTTCTAGTTAAAACCGCCTATGTTATGCGAAAAAATTTGAAACCGATTTATAACTGGAAATCTCCAGCAACTACTCCGGTGGCGGTAAAAGCCATGCATGATCAAGATAAGCAAGTTGGATTTTCTGAATTCGTTAAAAATATTAAAAAAGGAAAGGTTTGTTAATATGAAAATTGCTATTCAGGCGGCAGATTTGGATTGGGCGCGAATTGATGGAACTAGGGTGTATATTCTAAATATGCTGAAATATTTCGGGCAACTTGATCCAAAAAGTCAATTTCTAATTTATCACAAGAAGAATTTTAATCCGGAGCTCACTCCGGCAAGTTTTTCTAATTATAAAATTTGGAAAATTCCTTTTCCATTTTTTTGGACGCAAATTCGTCTGTGTCTCAGTCTTTTTTGGGAAAAACCAGATGTACTTTGGATGCCAATGCATAACATTCCACTCTTTCGCAACAAGAAAATGAAAACAGTGGTGACGATTCATGATTTAGCTTTCAAATATTTCCCTGATCATTTCAGGGCCGGTGATTTATTAAAGCTCAATCTTTTGGTCGGCTGGGCAGTGCGAAGAAGTGACGGGATAATTGCCATTTCCGAGGCGACGAAATATGATATCTTAAAATTTTATCCTAAGATAGAGGAAAATAAAATCAAGGTAATAAACCATGGCTTTGACAAGGAAGTTTTTGACAAAGATCGAAATCCCGAAAAAGAACAGGAAATTAGAAATAAATTTAACATCCGAGGACGCTACATTTTTTATATCGGTGCTCTTCAGCCCAGAAAAAATCTAAAAACACTAATTAGTGCATTTGAGGAACTGAAAAAAGAAGAAAAGTATAATGATGTGAAATTGGTTTTGGCTGGAGAAAAAGCTTGGCTATGGAAAGAAATTTTCTCGCAAATTGAAAATAGTCCGGCAAAACTGGAAATAATAACTCCTGGTAAAATAAAATTTGCCGATTTAGGGCATCTAATGCGCGGAGCGGAGATTTTTTGTTTTCCGTCACTCTATGAGGGTTTTGGCATTCCAGTGCTTGAGGCCTTCATTTCTCGCGTTCCAGTGATTTGTGCCAACAATTCTTCGCTTCCTGAGGTAGCCGGGGAGGCAGCGCTATATTTTGCTCCAAAAAACCATCTGGAGCTTTCTTCGCAAATTAAAAAAGTTCTGGATAGTCCAAAACTTAGGCAAGATTTGATTTCCAAAGGTCTTTTACAGGCACGAAAATTTTCTTGGGAAAAATGTGCAAAGGAAACGTTGGAATATCTAAAAAGTTAATCAATGATATTTTTATAAATTAAATAGCTAGAAATTATAATTAGAAAAAGAATAGTAAGAGCCAGGATAAGATTGAGTTTCAAAAGACTATTGAAAACTAAAATAATTCCAAAAACTGCCATAAAAATGGTGGTTTTTTTGTTTGTTTTTTGTGGAGCTATGTTTATTTTGGAAAAATTTCCCACGAAATAAATAGCAAAAATGTTCAAAAAAGAAAGAATTATAATTCGCGAAAAACTAATGTGTGTTGATACTATCCCAGGGATTAGTCCTTCGGCGAGAAGTGTAAGGGCGAAAAAAAATAAAATTATAAATAACAAATCGACAAGTAATTTGTAAATGATGATTATGGAATTTTGATTTAATTTTAATTTAAACATAATTTAGTCTTATTCTTTCGATCATTGTTTTTATGAAATCCTTGAAACTAGTCATGTTGACATTTTTTTTATAATCGACGTCAATGGAATTTATCCTAATTTCCTCACCTGGTGTCATATTGAATTGATAGTCGAAACCGGCGAAGGCAGAGAAAACTTCCAACGGAATCTCGCACTCATAAACATTAGACCAAGAGAATTTTTTTTGCAGATCGCAGGAAACTTTTGTGTCTAAGCTTTTTTCAGAAACTAAAATTGGATTTTTTCTAAACCAAGATTTGGCAATTATTTCCGATGGCAGAGGGTGTTTTTGCCCATCTCTCACAATGTAGTAAGTTGAATTTTCAATGGCTTTATAAACCGTTCCATTTGGATGAGGGCTTTTTATGTTGAAAAGTTTATCTTTTTCATACAAGGACAATTCATCACTGCCAATTGGCACTACATCTTCCCAGCGGTAGCCATTACTTTCAAATGTTATTGGATTATCAATAGGATTAATTTTATTTTGGCTTATTATATAAACGGAAATGTCATTTGAGACAAGCGTTCCATCAGAAAATCCAGCTAAATTTTCCGCGGCAGGATAGTCGCTCAAAAAACGCGTATCTTTTTTGAGTGCCTGATCGCTTGTGTAATTGGATAAAAAAGCTTGATCACTAACAAATTTTTTCAATTGTCGATTTTCCATTATATAAAAATTATCCTCAACTTGAAAGAGGGTTGCATTCGGATAGTCATTATTTTTCAAAATATCATCGCCTTTTTTGTTGTAGGCTAAATCAGCATCAGAAACTTCCTGAAATTGTTTTCCAGAATATCCCAAAGAGATTAGTATTTCAAGCGAAGAAAATTTTCTCAACTGTCCATCAGAAACTAAATAGTAATCATTTTTATTTTTCAAAAGCGATCCATCTTTAAAACCAATAGAATCTCCAATATCAAAAAGAAAGGACTCGTATGATTTTCTGAGATAGAGTGGCGACAAATTTTCATTAGGATTTTTTGAAAAATTGAAACTAATTTTTGCTGTGGAATAGTTATTTAAAAGATCGGTGTCGAAAAAAAGATTGCTGTTTTTTGGAATTTTTCCTTCACTGATATTTTCCTTATCGGCAAGATATGGTTCGTCAATGGTGTTTTTGGGAGAGGTGGGAGCAAGAAAAGAAAAAGAAAAATATTGATGAGGAAAGATAATGAGATAGGCTAAATAAAAAGCCAAAAAGAAAGCCAGCAGATAAAGCGTCAATTGAAGCTTGCGGTAGAGGGAATAGTTTTTTGGTTCTAGCTTTATTTCCTTGGTAAAATCAAACATAAACAAAATTTAATCCTTATTAAGCAGATATATCTTACCATAAGTGAATTTTTTTTGGTATGTTGGCAAAAATACGGCATTTTTATAAACCTCTTCTTTTTTTCCGGTGAAAATTTCCAGAGATTGTTTTTCAATTCGATAGTCCTTAATCGGAACTAATTTGTCAAAAAGAATATTTTTTTTGTAAAGTTCCAGGCCATTATCAGGAATGATGAGATAAATTTTTTCAAATTTATTTTTGTCTATTTTTTCCAAATCAGTTGGATTGAAAAAATAGACAGCTTGTTTGTCAAAAAGGACATTCATAGGACCGCTCATCATTGCCCAGGGATCACCGGTGGCATTTCTATCGATCAAAACCAGATCTTTCTGGTTAAGGACGGAACTAATTTCTTTGATTTGAGGCAAGAGATTGGCGTTTTCCTTGACGCTTAGATAGGGGATAAATACAATTAAGTTGGAAAAAAATAAAACCAAAGCTAAAATATAAAAAGCTAATCTTTTTTTGAAAAAATGATCTAGAAAAAAAATACTATATAAAATACTTACAGGAATAACAGCAAAAACATAGCGCCTGAGCATCCACGGGTGATCAGGGGTGATGCTAGGATTGACGAGATATAAAAAAGCGGGCAGGAGAATGAAAAACGGAATCAATAAAGTAATTTTTCTTTGTTTTAGGAAATAGAAAAATCCAATCAGGCCAAAGGTAATATAGTTTAGGATGGCATAGACAGAGAAAATTCGTAAAAGATAAATATTCTCACTTAGAAACGGAACATTTTCAGTGGAATCATTTTGAAGAAAATGCAAAGAATTTAAAAGTCCTTTTGCAAGAGTGACATAGGAAGATTTATTGACAAAAATACTTGTCAAAAAAGCGATAAGCATTAGGAGAAAAAATCCTAATATATATCTGGTGAATATTTTTTGATCAAATATCTTTTCTTTTTTTTGCAAGAAAAATAGAATTATCATAGCCATCGCCATAAAAGCCAAACTTTCAATTCGAATGAAAAATAGAAGTCCAAAAGAAGCCAAAAAAGAAAACAGAAATAGATTGTCTTTTTCTTTTAAAAATAAAATAAATTGCAAAATCCCAAACCAAACTAATCCAAGTGCCAAGTTTTCACTTAGTGTGAATTTGAAAAACCAAGAAAAAACAAAAGAGGTAATGACCAAAAAGAAAGCGACCAAGGCAGAGGATTTTCGGATATAATTTTTGGCTAAAATAAAAAAAGAAAGAAGAAAAAGAAAAAAGGAAATTCCATTTGCGATGATTAGTCCTTCTATTCCAAAAAAGGAATAAAAAGTGGCTAGCCAGGAGATGTAACCTAGAGAAAAATTAGGGATCAAATTTCCATTTTGAGTATAATTAAATCCGGGGAAATTCAAGGCAGTGCCCACTCCATAGATCTTGAAAAATTCTTTTTCGGCAGAAAATGAATTTTCTAAATGATGATTTTTTGACAAAGTTATGGCGGCATTTGAAAGTGAGCCCTGATCTCGTCCAGAAAACACTGTCGGAACTGTGAAATATGAAAAAATGATAATTGCAATAAATGAAAAAAATATCACCAAGACAAAATCCCAGCTTAGTTTTAATTTTTCTCTGTTTATTACTACGAGATAAGAAAAAAACGCTAAAGAGAAGAGCAAAAATAGAACCAATATGATGGCATGAAAAAAATTGATAAAAGTGAGTAAGAGACTTAACCAGCCTAGACTCACTATAATCAAGCCAAAAATGGAGAAAAATTTACCATTGTCGATGTTTTTCATATGATCATATTATATCTCTAAATTCTTCCTTTGCCAATCTCTTTTTTTTAGGTTAGAATTATAGGAGTTAGTTGAATTATAAATTATTAATTTAATGAAATAAATGAAAATTTTTTTTACCAGAAAAAGGATAGTTATTGGCGCGTTTGTTTTGTTTTTGACAGTTGGTTTGTTCTATTTGTTTAACTTTGCCATGGCTAACAAAAAACTTATTGCACTGAATTCTTTGGCAACCATTAATAAATTTTCTAATTTTTTGCCTATCCCGGATGATGAAAAGAAAGAACTGGATGTGATAAACACGCTGGCGCAAAATTTTTCCAAAAAAGATGGAGTGACGAGAACCTTTATGATAATGCTACAAAATAATATGGAACTTCGTCCCGGGGGTGGATTTTTGGGTCAATACGCTATTTTGAAAATAAAAGACGGGGAAGTTATTTCAACTTTTTTTGAAGATGCTAATCTTTTGGATCAAAAAATAACAGCTAAGATAAAACCGCCCTATCCATTCACTCGAATGATGCAACTCAAAAAATGGAAATTTCGTGATTCAAATTTTTCTCCTGATTTTCCTACGAACGTGGAAAAAGCTAAATATTTCTATCGTTTGGCCGGTAGAAATTCTAATTTTGATGGAGTGATTGCAGTGAATACTAATGTTTTTAATGATATCTTGGCATTAACTGGGCCAATCACTGTGCCTGGATATGGTGTGACTTTTAACAGTGCGGATGGAGCTTTGAAATTGGAAGAATATGTGGAGAAACGCTATATTATGAATCCAGATATCGACACGCAAAACAGAAAAGACATTATGAGAAAAATGGCGCCAATAATTGTTGAGAAGCTTTTTAGCCTTGGTAACATTTCAAAGATAAGCGATTTGGTGCATAAAGAATTTCAAAATAGAAATATAATGGTTAATTTTAATGATCCAAATTTGCAAAGCGCTATTGAAAGTGTTTATTGGGATGGAAAAGTTGCTACCGGCTGGAATTCGGATTATCTAATGATGGTGGATGCTAATATGGGAGCGCTGAAAACCGACTATTATATAAAACGGCAAGTCAATTATGATATAGATTTAACAACTGAAAAACCTACTGTAACTCTCAATATTTTATATAAAAATACTGCGCCTTACGGTGATTGGCGCACGTCGGACTATCATTCATATTTGCGGGTTTATGTTCCGAAAGGGTCAAATTTCTTGGAAAGCAAAATGGTTAGCTTGGCTAATAAAGGAGAGGAGTTTGAGAAATCATATTTTGGTTTTATCTGTCATGTGCTTATCGGCGGAGAAACCAATGCGATTATTAAATATGAACTTCCAGATGGTTTTGATGTTAATGATTATCGTTTGCTTATCCAAAAACAATCCGGCGTGGAAAACATTCCGTTTAAAGTTCATCTAAAAACCAAGGATGGCGAATATAATCAAGAGCAAATGTTGGATAAGGATTTGAAATTTGAATTCAAATAATATGAAATCTATTCTAGCTAAGATTGGGAAAACACTTACTATTCTCAAAAATGAAGGAATCTTTCAGGGCGGGAAAAGATTTTTGAAAATAGGTTGGCGATATCTAAAAATGATGAAGCCGGTAAAAGCGGGGGATATTCTTTTCATTGCTGGTGGAGCTGGTGGGGCCAGTGCAATTTTTCGGGTTCACAATCAATCTGAAGAGCTCGGCTTGCATGGATTTAAATGTCAAGTGATAACACAAGATAATCCTTGGATGCTGAGTAATTTTTCGAAATTTGAGATATTTATATTTCAGCGGGTCTTAGTAACAGAAAAAATCTCTAAGATGATTGCGAAAATAAAAGAAGCTGGCAAAGAAATCATTTTTGAAACAGATGACCTTCTGTTTGATCCGAAATACTTTAAGCATATAGACTTTTTTAAGGGTATGAATAAGCTAGAAAGGGGATTGTATAAGGATGGACTCGGCGCAGAAATTCTAAATGATCTATATGTCAAAACTTGCGTCACCACAACTTCCTATTTAGCTCAGATACTCAAAGAAAAAAACAAATATGTCCTTATTTCTAAAAACAAAATTTCCAACTGCGAGCTTGAGTTGTGTGAAAATATTCTAAAAAATAAGAAAAAAATTAATGATGGTTGGATTCGCTTGGCTTATCTCTCTGGTACACCAAGTCATGATAAGGATTTTGCAACTATCATTCTGGAGTTGGAAAAAATAATGGAAAAATATTCTCAAGTTCGGCTATACCTTTTGGGATCGCTTGAAATTGGAAGTGCTTTAGATAAATTTCAAGATCGTATCGATAAATTCAAACATGTAGATCGAAAAAAATATTTTGAAAATGTTTATAAATTTGTTGATATCAACCTTTCTCCATTGGAAGCTGATAATCCTTTTTGTGAAGCTAAGTCAGAAATACGATTTAGTGGAACGGGAATATTGAACATTCCAACGGTGGCAGTGCGAAATCAGACTTTTAGTGAAGCAATTTCTGATGGTGTGGATGGATTTTTAGCAGGCGATACCAATGAATGGGTGGAAAAAATTAGTCAATTAGTTGAGAATGAGAAACTAAGAATAGAAATGGGACAAAAAGCGCGAGGAAAAGTTCTCAGAGATTATACCAATAAAAACAGTCATAATGAAGAATATTATAATTATTTAAGATCAAAATTATGAAAAAGAAACCGATCAAGATTTTAATCACGGGAGGGGCGGGATTTATTGGCAGTGCTATTGCCAAAAAGCTAATGGACAGGGGGGATCAGGTGGTGATAGTTGATAACTTCAATGATTACTATGACCCATCTCTAAAAGAAGCGAGAATCAAAAAATTTTTAAAAGGCTATAAATTCAAGCTGTATCGTGGAGACATTCGAGATGAAAAATTAACTGAGAAAATTTTCAAAAACGAAAAAATTGACAAAGTGATTCATCTGGCAGCGATGGCGGGAGTGCGTTATGCCATTGAGCACCCATTGCTTTATGCTGATGTTAATATTCTTGGCACAACTAATTTGTTGAATTTAAGTGCGAAATATAAAATCAAAAATTTCATCTATGCTTCTTCCTCTTCGGTTTATGGCAACAATAAAAAGCAACCATTTTCGGAAACCGACAATGTTGACACGCCAATTTCACCCTATGCCGCTTCTAAAAAAGCCACCGAACTAATGGCGCATGTTTTTTCTCATATTTACGGTCTCAAAACTACAGGTCTTAGATTTTTTACGGTCTATGGTCCTTGGGGGCGACCAGATATGGCACTTTTCAAATTTACCAAAAACACCCTAGCTGGCAAATCGATCGAAGTGTATAATCGTGGAAAAATGTCACGAAATTTCACTTATATTGACGACATTGTTTCCGGCACTATCACAGTGCTGGACGCTAATTTAGATTATGGTGTGATGAATATTGGAGGAGATCGCGAAGAGCAGCTTTTGCGCTACATTGAAGTCCTAGAAGATTGTCTTGGAAAGAAAGCTAAGAAAAAACTACTTCCAATGCAACAAGGTGATGTACCGGCAACCGTAGCTGACATCAAAAAACTTAGGAAACTTGGTTGGGCACCATCAACTCGAATTGAAGAAGGCATCGCTAACTTTGTGACTTGGTATAAAGAATACTACAAAGTTAAATAACAAGAAGAATTGCGACAAGAAGAATGGAAAGAATAATAAAGCCAAATATTATAATCGAGAGAAAATAATGTTTCAAAAAGAATGGTTTATATTGCGACATTCTTTGATTGAGCTCGACAGAATCTTGCCATAAATTTTCATTTCGATAAGCCGGTCTCATTGACAATGATTGACCGGTTTTTTCTTCGCCGTTTATTGAAAAGAATTTATTTTGCGCCATCGGATTTTCATTTATGAAAACGTTGGCTTTTTTCCCGCCTTTCTTTTGTGCATAACTTAATTTCAAACAAAATATTTTGTTTTTTGAATCGGATATCTTCGGAAAAACAAAATCAACAGTGTTGCCGGAACCCAGTGAAGTTATTTCTAGATTTTTTTCGCGAATAATATCTTGGCAATTTTCATCATAAATTTTGAAATTAAATGTCCCTCCAGGACTCACATCAGAATTGCCAAAAAGAATTTTTATTCGTGTTAGGCCATTGCGATCAGCTTCAAATTTTTGAATAATTTCCGAAGTTATTTTTATTCTCTCTCCTTCTATTAATGGCCAATTTTGATCTGGGAAGGAGAGCGTTTTTTCTAGACGAAAAAAGATTGCGAATAATAATCCCAAAAAAGCAATACCGAGAATGATTTTATCTTTTTGTAGCATAGAAATTATAAATAATAACGAGGTAAAATTATATTAAAAGTTAGATACATAGAAAAAGAAAGCATCGCAATTAATCCTACCAATAATGCATTTTTGAAACGATTTTCTTTTTGAAGTAGATATCCTAAACCAACAAAAACCAGGGCGATGTGTGAAACTAAATTTGGCAAAAAATATCTCCCAGGCGTGCCCAATTCTAATTCTCCTGCACCCATAAAAACTTTCCAGTCAGCCATTCTGATGCCAAATTGCAGAGCGATAATCATTCCCACAAGAAAAACAACATATTTTTTTTCTGGCAAAAAATCTAATTTTTTCTTGGAAAACAGAAACAAGATTATCCCCACCACTGAAATTGTTTGTATCGTCCAAACGAAGTTGGTGAAATTTTGGTCTATGGCGTTGCTAAACCAGCCCAGCGATCCCCAATAAGTGCGGGAAGACAAGGCAAAGCGACCCATAGTAAGACTTTCAGAGAGATAAGCCCCAAGAGAACGAAAAGTTTCAGGTAAGTTATGCTTAAATGGCAAAATTGAGATGAAATTATAATTACTGAAATAGGCGATGATTATAAATATTATAATCGCCAACAGAATAATTTTTAGATTGATTTTTTTCTTGTAGTTTGAATAAGTAAAATAAACAATCAAGCCAAAGAAAGGTAAAAGGAGAATGAGCGCGGTGGGTTTAGTAAAAAATCCTAATCCAATAGCCAAAAGCATAAGAGATCCATTTTTCCAATTAAATCCATTTCTCAGACTCAAAATTGCGCCGAGCGTAAAAATAAAAAAGAGCGGAATCAGGAGAACGTCATAATTGATATTCGCAAAATACATCCCATATTTTGGCTGAAAAGCTGTGATGGCAGTCAAGATTAAGCTCGCTTTTTCTTTCAGTCCAATATTTTTGAAAATTAGATAGGCCAGAAAAATTCCTATTGTTCCAAGGACCGTAGAGAGGATTCTATTAGAAAAAAATCTAACTAAAATATCACTACCACTTAATATTTTTTCCAAAGATACGGCTATGGAATAATAGAGATTTTTTCCGCCGACGATATCTGGTTGTTTGAAATAGTTATAGGGTTTCCATAACTGGCGATTTATCTCTGCTTCATTGACTCCATTGTATCCATCGGAAAAATTGACAGTATTATACATTTGATGACGAAAAACATTATAATCAGCCATTTCTCCAGCATGAATCATTTCCTGGGAAAAATTATAATCTGCAATATTGATACTTTTTATGCTTCCAACAGGACGGTCTATTTTCTCCCAATTTTTATCTTTTGGTTCAGCGCGATATTGCAAAGAGCTATAATGCCTAGCCTCATCTTGCCCAGTGAAAATTGGAGAAAGGGTGCACAAAAAAACGCCTTTCAGAAAGAAAATAACTAAAATTAGAGTTAAGATGAGTTTTGGATTTTTGATGAAATTTAGGATTTGAGCTTTTGACATAAATTTATTATACTATATAGATAGCAAAAAGTGAAATGCTGAATTCAAGTTACTAACGCAAATTTCTGATTATTAATTAGTTCGTAAAATTTTTCAGCAGGCGTATAATATTCCAAAGTTTTTCTAGGCCTAGCATTTAGTTTGTTTTCAACTTCTTTAATTCTTTTAACACTTACCTCTTTGAAGTCAGTCCCTTTAGGAAAATATTGACGAATTAATCCGTTAGTATTTTCATTGGTGCCTCTCTGCCAAGGACTATGTGGATCAGCAAAGAAAACTTTGATTTTAGTTTCTTTGGTAAAGAGTTTATGCTGAGACATTTCACTACCACGATCATAAGTTAAGCTTTTTTTAAATTGTTCAGGTATCCTTTCAAAAGCTTTGACCATGGCTTTCCTAACAGCGAAAGCATCTTTGGTTTTTAATGGAAAGATGATGGTTGTTCTCGTTGTTCTTTCAACTAACGTGCCTATAGCACTTTCATGATTCTTGCCGACGATCAAATCTCCCTCCCAATGTCCAGGCACTATCCTGCCTTGGGCTTCTTTTGGTCTCTCAGAAATACTGATAATATCAGGAATTCTCTGGCGTCGACAGTGGATAGATTTTCTGTTCAGTCTCATTTTTCTTTCATGTCGTAAAGCTTTCATTAACTCCTTTTTAAACTCACCCTTAGGCAAACAATACAGATGTTGATAAATTGTTTCGTGAGAAATTCGCATAGTATTGTCTTGAGGATAATCCATTTTAATCCTGTTGGCAATCTCTTCTGGTGACCACTCCAGTCTTAATTTTTCATATACATATTTTTTTATTCGCTGGTTTGTTTCCAGTTTTTTGGGACGACGCCCTTTTTTCTTAATTTCATTTGCTCTTTGTTGACCTTTTTCAGCCGAATAGCACCAACTGTACTTTGTGTTGTTCCAGACTTCTCTGGAAACAGTGCTTACAGGACGGCCAATTCTTTCGGCAATGGTAGCAAATCTCTCGTTAGCCCAAATGCCTTTGCTAATCTCTTCGCGGTCGCTAAGACCAAGTCTTTTGTATGTATTCATTTATCTATCTTAACTCATATCAGCCATTGCGTTGATTTCTTGAACTCAGTGATCCTCAGCTTGACTTTTTAGAGATATTTATATATAATATAACTTCTGAATTTTATTCAATATGGTTCTTTTAACAATTTATTAATGAGGGGAGGTGCTTTTTTTGAAACTACAAAAAAAAGAAAAGAGGCAATTATCGGCAGGTGAGAAAATTGAAATGCTCAGATGTGTAGTAACTGGCATTGAAAAGGATCATATCGTTATGCGACCAATGAGAAAAGATATCGGTATTAAGGGCGATATAATTTATCGCAAAAAAAACATTAAAAATAAAGACTTTCCCAATATTGGAGATGAAGTCGTGGCTATTGGGATAAGTAAGGAAGAGGGAAAATGGATTACTGAATTGATTTTACTTAAAAAGGATTAGCCATTATCTCAATATGTTTTTCAAGGGGGTCTTTCGTGCAACGCGAAGGACCTTCTTCCTACATTTGATTCTTAGTTGGTAATTAAGTATAATAAATAGGTATTGTAAATTTAGAAAATAATTAATTAAAATTATAAAAATGGAAACGAAAAAAAATATCAGACTCATTACTTCTGAGTCAGTGACAGAAGGTCATCCGGACAAAGTTTGCGATCGCATATCGGATGGAATTTTGGATGAAATGCTCAAGCAAGACAAGGATAGTCATGCAGGAATCGAATGTTTTTGCACAACGGGGTTAGTTTTAGTTGGTGGTGAAGCGAGAACCAAGGCCTATGTCAACATTGACCAAGTAGTACGAGAGGTGCTTCATGATATTGGTTACGACAAAGCGGAATATGGTTTTTCGGCAGATGATGTGGGAGTGGTTATCACGCTTCACGAACAAAGTCCGGACATCGCGCAGGGCGTGGATGAAGAAGCGGGGGAATATAAGGAACAAGGAGCAGGAGATCAAGGTCTTATGATTGGTTATGCCACCGATGAAACTCCAGAGCTCATGCCTTTGCCAATTCTTCTGGCGCACAAACTCACTAAACGTCTCACGCAAGTTAGAAAAGAAGGCATTCTGCCATACCTTCGACCGGATGGAAAAAGTCAGGTGACGATTGAATATGAAAATGGTGTTGCAAAGCGAGTGGAAACGGTGGTGATCTCAGCCCATCATAGCGACAAAGTAAGTTTGAAAAAACTGCGAGCGGATATTCGAGAAAAAGTAATTGAACCAGTTTTGGAAAATTTGTTGGACAAAAAAACTAAAATTTTCATCAACCCAACCGGAAGATTTGTGATTGGCGGACCTCCAGGAGACGCCGGACTTACGGGACGAAAAATTATTGTGGACACCTATGGAGGAGTGGCTCCGCACGGTGGCGGTGCATTTTCTGGCAAAGATCCGTCGAAAGTTGATCGCAGTGGTGCCTATATGGCGCGTTATGTTGCCAAAAATGTGGTCGCAGCTGGTCTAGCCAAAAAATGCCAACTGCAAGTAGCCTATGCGATTGGAGTAGCCCAGCCCGTAGGAATCTACATCGATACTTTTGGCACCGCAAAAATTGATGAATCAAAAATCATCGAACTAATCAAAAAATATTTTGACTTCAGACCAAAAGCTATCACCGACACCTTAAAATTGAAGCGCCCAATCTACCGAAAAACTTCCGCCTACGGACATTTCGGCCGAAACGAAGAAAATTTCACTTGGGAAAAAACTGATATGGCAGGGAAGTTGAAGAGGGAGATGGGACGGCAGAAATAATAATAATTATAAAAGACGCAAAATGGTCGCGTCTTTTTTTATATCGTGGTGTAATATAATAAATTCACCCTATGGAGTACGGACTCAAGAAATAATTAAAATAAAATTAAATTTATCTAATAATATAAAGCCCATGGTTTATTATGCAATTACTCCATAGGGTAAAAATAAAAATACTTTATGCAAATTAAGGAATCAGAAAAAATTGAATTAAAATCTTCTCTTTCTGAATGGAAAGAGGCTATAATTGCTCTTTGCGCTTTTGCTAACAAAAAAGGCGGTAAGGTTATCATAGGCTTGGATGATAATGGCGGATCGGTAGGCATCCAAATTGGTAAAGGAACGATTGAAGATTTTGCCAATAAAATAAAAAATCATACTGATCCAATATTGTATCCGTCTATTAATGTCAAAACATTCGGTCTTGGCGAAATTGTGGAAATAGAAGTTTCTGAATCTGACAATAAACCCGTTTTCGCTTTTGAAAGAGCTTATGTGCGAGTTGGAAAAACTAACCAGAAAATGTCGCAATCGGAAATACGAGAATTGATCAAGAGATATGCATTATCCGATTTTGACAAGCTGTATGTAGAAAAAGATCTCAAAAAAATTTCGCTCGATGATGAACTTATTCAAAAAATAAACAAAGAGTATTATAAATTTAAAACTGTATCATCTGTTGATTTTCTAAAGAAACTTAATTTGGTGTCTAAAAATAAAATTACAAACGCCGGGCATCTTTGTTTTGCAAAAAATAATACTGAAATTTATAATGCTATCGTAAAAGCGGCCAGATTCAAAGGCAGAAGCGTGGCTAAATTTTTAGATGAAAAAGAATTTGATAGAAATATTATCCATTCCGTAGATCAAGTGATGGATTTTATCAAAAGGCATATCAACACGGAATTCGTTATAACAGGAAAGCCAAAGAGGGATGAAATCTGGGATTATCCTTTGCTTGCTCTTAGGGAAGCGGTTATCAATGCTTTGATTCATCGGGATTATAATGATCCGGGGAATATTCAAATTAGGATATTTGATGATTCTCTTGAAATTTGGAGTCCAGGACTTTTGCCAAAGGAAATTGATATAAGAAATATCCTTTCAGGAAATCGTTCCATTCCTAGGAATAAAAAGCTGGTGGAAATTTTTCATCAAATTAAATTAGTAGAAAGCTGGGGAACGGGATTTCAACGAATAATTGAGGAGTGCGAGAAAAATGGCAATAAATTACCTGAATTTTTCGAAAAAGCGGGGGCTTTTGTTATTTCTTTCAAAAAAAGAGAGATTAAAGACCTAGAAAAAGACCTAGAAAAAGACCTAGAAAAAGACCTAGAAAAAGACCTAGAAAACTTAGGGCTTTCTAAAAATCAAAAAGAAATACTTTTTGAAATAAATAGGAATAAAGCTATTACCCAAAGAGAATTAAGTCTGAAAGTAAGTATCAATGAGAAGAATGTGAGAAATAATATAGCTGAACTTAAGGAAAAAGGACTACTTGAGAGAATTGGTCCGGACAAGGGCGGGCATTGGAAAATAGTTAAGAAATAAGGCATAATAAACTAATATTAGAAGCTTTGAAGCAAAAAAATAATCTTAATAATTAATAAAAATTAAAAACAAACAAATATGTCAAAAAACAAAATATTTAGGAGTCCCCTTGTTTTGATTCTTGGTTTATTGGCGATAATAGTGTTGTCTTTCGGCACATATCGCTTGACAACGGCGGATGAAATTGATGAAGAAGAATATGTCGAATGTGAGGAGAGTGATTATACTTGGGAAATTAGAGAGGACGCCGTGTTGGAAAAAGGCGTGCATGTTCTTGGTAAATCAGTGTATGTACATGAAGGAGCAACTCTTACTATTGAACCGGGAGCGAAAATTGAATTCATAACCAGCTGCCAAGGAGGATCCCCCCAAATTTCTGTTTTGGGTGGTCGGATTATTGCCAATGGAACAAAAGAAAATCCAATATATATTTCACGCTCAGAAGGCTATCGAAGCAGATTGATTTATTTCGGAAATAATATTTACGATGAGAATGGAGAAGTTTCTCCTCCTGAATCAATTTTTAATTATGTGAAAATATCTAATGGTGGATTGAGTCCATCCAGTAGCGGATGTGTTGGAGATATTTGTCCAGCTTTTCAGAATATCTTTCGTTCTGTTATAAGCACTGCTTTTGCGGATGATTATGGAGAGCCAGCCCTAGGTTTCAAGGGTGGAAAAATGCGGATGGAAAACTGCCAGTTTTCATATAATTTAGGAATGGATGTAGAAGTTGATTTGAGAGTGGAAAATGAAAATCAAAATGATAGCTTGAAAATCATCAATTCAAATTTTGAAAATAATGTCAATAATATAGCAGTCGTTTCCAACATCTATGGTCCACAGATAAATTTCAATCCCAATCTTTTGGATATGGTTATCTTGGAAAATAATTGGTACGGTAGTTCAGATGGTCCGAAATTGAGTCTCTATGATGGTAAGGAAGGAGAAATGTTGATCAGTTGCTCTTTCGATCGTTTTAGTTCAACTCGCTGGGCGTTGTTTCCTGATGGCAATGCTAATGTTTTGTTTTTACCGGGGATAAAAGCCAGCTACTTGCACAAAAACGGAGCTTCGGGAGTAGATCAATTATGGCCACCGAATTATTTTGGAGACGATGTGTCGGAATTGGCTCTGGATGAAAATGGAGATAGTCTTGAAGATGTTTATGCCCAAGGAGTCATTGAAGAACTTCCATTTACGGGTGAGAATATCTATAAATCTTTGGCGGAAAAATTGGAGGATCTCAAGGAAAAGCGGGATATCAATGATTATAATCTTCTCGCTTATGATTGGCGAAAAGATGTGGCAGATGTCGAAGTTATGCAGGAAGTTGAAAATCTAGTGATGTCTTCTCAAAACAGAAAAATAACCATCATTGCACATTCAAATGGCGGTCTTCTAGCTAAAAACATAATGCAAAAATTGGAAGAAATAGGCATGGAGGAAGTAGTGGACAAGATTATTTTTGTCGGTTCTCCCCAGATGGGCACTCCAATGTCAATTCTTTCTTTGCTATATGGATATGACGAAGAGTTAGCGCTAGGATCACTTATGAGTCGCTCAGAAGCCAGAAAATTAGTGGAAAATATGCCGGGAGCCTACGGGCTTTTGCCATCAGAAGAATATTTCAATCGTTTGGAAGAACCACTGATTGATTTTTCGGCGGTGGATTCATCCCTTGAAACGCCGTATAAAATTTTCAAAGAGGCTTATGGCGAAAGCATCGGGAAAGGGGAGTTTGAAAAATTTCAGCATTTTTTGACTGGAAAGCTTGATGAAAGAGAAGATCCGGCCGAGGAAGACATAGAAAAGGAAAATATTCTTCGCGAAAATCTTTTGGAACAAGCAGTATGGTCTCACGAAAGTTTAGATTCTTGGGAACCGCCGGAAAATGTGAAAGTGATTCAAATTGCCGGTTGGGGATTAGACACTATAAGCGGAGTTAAATATTCCCAAAAAGAAAAAGTCACTTGCTATCCTGTGAGCGGAAAATTGCCATCTTGCACCGGAGCAGGTGAGTATGAGCCGATTTATGAACCAAATTGGACGGTGGATGGGGATGAAGTGGTGACTGTTCCTAGCGCGCTGATGATACAGGAAAAAGAAAATAATGTGGAAAAATATTGGGTTGATTTGTATAGAAGCAATAAAATATTTACAAACGGAAGAAGTCATGGTGATATTTTAGAATTCCAATCCTTACAAACTTTTATTGAAAATATTATTTCTAATAAAGTAACTTCTTCACTCCCTGAATATATTCACACTTCTCGACCGGAAGATTATGACAATGCCAAACCGCGCATTCGAATGTCGCTCCATTCACCACTGGATGTTCATTTGTATGATGAAAACAACAATCATACCGGACCAAAAGAAATTATGGATGAAAATGGTAATAAGAAAATAATTTTTGAAGAAGAAATTCCTAATAGTTATTACCAACAATTTGGTGAGCGAAAATATGTTGGTTTTTCTGAGGGAGAAAAAATTAGAATTGAACTCGAAGGCTATGACAGCGGAGCCTATACACTCAAGCTGGAAGAAGTCGCTCTTGTCGAAGCAGGTGAAGAAATTATTTCGCACACTTCTTTTGTCAATCTTCCGGCTTCAAAAGATACTAATGCTAAGTTGGAAATTTCTGAAGCAGGACTAGTCAATCTTTCAGAACTTCAAGTTGATTTTGACGGGGATGAACAAGTTGATTATTCAGTAGTACCTGTGCCTAATGGTGAAGCGACACTAAACAGTGATGAAATTTCGCCAGAAATAACAATCTCCAGCCCGCAAAACAAAACCTATCCAGGAGATGCAAATTTGGAAATCGCTTTTTCAGTCAGTGATAATATTTCAGCGCCGGAAAACATTGCAACGGAAATATATCTGGATAATGAAAAAATTTCTTCGAAAATGCTTGATCTCTCAAGACTTGTTCCAGGAAAGCATAAGCTAAAAATATCCGCAGTGGATGAAGCGGGCAATGAATCGGAAAAAGAAACAGAATTTTCAGTCGAAATGAACCTTGTCATTTTCCAAAGCAATGTGGAAAAATATTATCAAGCAAAACTAATCAAGAACAAAGCCGAAAAAAACAAATTGCTGGCGGAAGCTAAACTGATTCAAAATGAAATCAAACTTTTGCAAATGATCAAAATCAATCCGTTTTTGAACAAAAAAACAAAGAAGCTCTTGATAACGCTGATTGAGCGGGAGATAGACCGGCAAATCAACTCTATGATCAGAAGAATTGAAAAAGACAAAAAGAATTATGACGCGACGATAAAAAATATTATCGTTGAAGATTTAAGGTGGATAAAAAATAGTTTATAATAAATTAAGAAAAAAATATGAAGACAAAAACTTATTGGTGGAGAATTGCAACATTTCTTTTGAGTGGAAGCATACTATTTTTGGGATGGTTTTATGATAATTATCTTTGTTTTTCTTTATATAACCCAGAATGTTTATTTGATCAATACCGGTTAGTGCTTATCGAACCAGCTGTTATTTTTTCTATATTTTTACTTATCATTTCTCCTTTCCTTTTCTTCATCAACGACAAAATTTTCCTCAAATGGCTTCGCTTTGCCGGAGTTTGGATAGTTCTTTCTATTCTTGCGATCATCATAACCCCAAGCCATTCTGAAGGGATACTGTCCTTTGGCGGTCCCAGCAAAGAATTGGTTTCCATCTGGATGGGCGCGCTCTTTGTCATTTTGAGTCTGGCAAAAATCACACTGGCCTATCGAAGCAAAAAATAAACATTCAATCGTCTAATAATCGTCTAAGATAAGACTAGAATTAAAGGAACTTATTATAAATTAAAATAATGCTTGACACCCTATTTCTAATAGTGTGCAATTACTGTATACTATTAGAAATAATAATTTTTGGGTGGGGGATAAGCGATGGAAGCAAGATCTTAACCTTTTGAATAGTTTTAAGTATACTTAAAACATATCAATGAATTATAATAGACCTCTTGCGAAATAAATTCCACAAATTAACAATTTAAGCTATACTTCTTGTATAATTATGATAAAACAAAAACAAAAAGTATGCAATCGAAGTACGAAAAATTAAAAAAACTATCCAATGAAG